>Ga0228615_1000146_pt1 | contig 39496 bp, 31 predicted proteins | sample 16DmetaG_FD_190530 | JGI IMG/M metagenome (GOLD analysis project Ga0228615, IMG submission 190530) | Seawater microbial communities from Monterey Bay, California, United States - 16D | ecosystem: Environmental > Aquatic > Marine > Coastal | place: USA: California | collected 2016-10-17
AGAAGTATACAGAGGCTGAATTAGTAGAAATTTCAAATAAAAATTTACTGTGGTGGTTGTCTCGTTGTTCAAAAATAAAATTTCCAAAAGCATTTACGAGCTGGGATACAAGAACTTTTAGTTTCTTAGATATTCTTATCCATCTTTTTGCTAATCTTACAAGAGATGACCTTACATACAATAAGCATCAATCATACATTGAAAAAGAAGAATCAATTGGAACACTTAGGGGCCGGATTGATTTCTCAAAATATGCCACTAATTATTATACAGGCAATTCACATGTTTTACCTTGTATATACGATAGTTTAGAAATCAACAACCTTTACAACCAAGTTATTAAACACACATCAAAACTATTGTTACAACACACAGATAACGAGGAGATAAAAAAATATCTTCAAGAAATAACTTGGATACTTGATGATGTAGATGATATTTTTCTAACCGCCTTGGATTGTGAGCGCGTTGTTGTCTCTCCTCTAAATGACAACATGAAAATTATTTTAGATTACTGTAAAATGTTTTTGTCAGGAATGTCTATTAAAAGTGATGAAAATGATCTTGAAATCTTTACTTTCTTGATACCTACAGAGAAGCTATTTGAAGACTTTCTTTTTGGTTTTATTAAAGATGAGTTTCAATATAAATTAGGGATTAAAGATATTGTGAGCCAAGGCGATCAAGATGGTAAACAAAGACCTTTAGCACAAGAGAAAGACGAAACGGATACAGTTATTAAACAATCGTTTAGACTAAAACCGGATATATATATAAGTCGAGATTTAAATGATATCATTTTAGATACAAAATACAAAGTGATTTATACTAAAGAAGAGGCTCTAGAGATTGACCGTAAAAAAAGTGGGGTATCTATTAGTGACGTATACCAAATGCTAGCCTACACCATAAAATTAAATGTAAATACATGTCATTTAATATATCCTAATTCAATAGGAGTCAGAGATAAATTAGGTACATATTATGAAATAAAGCATCATGAAGATAGTGGGGTTTCTAAAATTTTCTATCACAGACTTCCAACTCTTATTGAGAATGAGCATGGAGAATTAACTGAAATCATAGAGGCAAAGGAGCTGGAACTTTACAATCATTTAAAAGATATTATTTATGAAAAAAAGAGACACAGAGAGATTTCATAAATATTCAACTGAAATTTTTAATGCTTTTAAAATTTATGATATCCAAGGGCTTCTAAAAGAAGAAGGTGTTTATAAATGCGGAATTGAAGCTTATCAGGTTTTAGATTTTTCATTAATTACAATTAGTTCATTAAACAACCATGAAGAGTTAGCTAGATTCAAATTCTGCAAACAACTAGGAATACCGTATTATATAATTATTACATGTGAACAGTCTAGACGGTATAGAATTTATTCAACTAGGGAATGCTATGGTTGTATTAAGTTTGACATAGATACAGAATACTCTGAATCTGAATTTTTAGATTGGTGGCGAGATAAGCAAAGTTTTACACAAAGTAAGGCAATGTATAACGCTGCTGAGAGAATTAATACAAGTCTGATTGACAAACTATTATTTTCAAACTCACTTGCATGGGGTGTAAATATTGACGGTTTTTCCTTAGATATTAAAACAGGTAAAGTGAACGCTATTTATGAAAAAAGAATATGTACATATAAGCCACCCTATACTATAAATTCATATGATCCAAATAGATTTTTCCATGGAACAAGAAATAGATCTGGTGATTTTCCCTCTTGGGATATTTTATTTAAACTATCGCAAGAATTAAATGTGTCTTTGACTCTTTTTACTTTTGACACAAGTGATGATAGAAATGTCGGGGTTGCAAAAATAACAAACGTTGATCAACAAGCAGGATTAACATATTTAAACAATGTAAAACCATTCAATAATATTTTTGAAAATGATATTTCAGGTTTAACAGAGTGGTTTATTAAAACCATTTAATTTTTTTTGTTTTATTTTAAATAATATGCGTTAGTTAACTACTACTCATCATCATACAGAGATTGATACCGATCGGTCATCATTTCACGAAATAGTGCTAAGCTCTCAAAATCTATTTGATTGAATATAGATTCTTCTTTAATAAATTTAATTTGAACTTTCTTTTGATTCGAATCTTCTCTTTTTGAATAAGTAGTGTTTCTCTGGGCGTGTTTTACCATTTCTTTTAAAAAAGTCTTTTGGTCCATTCTGTCTGTTTTAATAATTAATTATATAATTTATTACAACAAGAAGAGATGTGGGTTGCTCGTTTATTTTGGAGAATTCCCGCATGCTAAACCACCGTGCTTCGAGTAAGTCGGTTGGTGCGTAATACTACGCTCCTGATGCTATACAAATATATAAAATTTAAACTTAGATTATTAATTACCTTTTTCCTTTTACAACAATCTTTTTTAATAAAACAACATTAAAGAGGCCTTTTTTGTTATTCTTTCTTATTGTGTTTTTATAATTTTACTAATAAAAATAATGAGTATGCAAGTTACCTTTCCAATTCTATTAGTCAAGAAAATTTTTAATACAAAGAAAGAATTTTTCTTTTATGAGTTAAATAAATCCAATGAAGTTAAAAATTATACTTTAACTAACGACCCTACGAGACATTTGAAAAAATTTAACAACAACTTTTCTTTAGTAAGTGATTTAAAAATAAAATTTGATGAACAATTATATGTTGATTTTTCAGAAACAGATAATACTATTTTTGAGCTTGTAAGTGAATAAGTTTAGTCTTTTTTCTTGTGGGTTTTTTATATAATAAAAATTAAATTCAATTAGAATTATTAGTATATAATAAATTATTTTTGATTAAAACTACACCATGAGAAGAAGCATGAAAAGAGTCAATCAATTCACTTTCCCAATTAAGAAGGGTGTGTTGTCTCTAATTAATGAAAAGTTTGAGGGTAAAAATGTTTTAAATTACAAGGGAAATAATCTTAAGAAAGAATATGTAGTATACCTCATCTATTACATAGTTAAAATGACAGATGCAAAAGAGGAAGAGGCTGTAATAGAGGTTGTAAATCTTAATTCTAAAATTTTACGAAAGAATTTTGTAGATAGATACAAAGCGTATCTAAGCTATTTAGAAGAAATCAATTTAATATGGTTACCACGCAACTATAGTGTAGGCAATCATTCAAATATGTATGCATTTACAGATAAATATTATGAATTAGAAAGGGGCCTCATAAATTTCAAAATAGATGATGTAATTCTATTAAAAAAAGTAAATTCTGGTAACAAAGAACACGATAAAGAACAACTAAAGAAGAGGAGGTATTGTGAAAAAACAAGAGGGCATCTAGTAAAATCTTTCAATTCTAATCTAGAAATGGACATTGAGGGAGCTACTAATGAGGTGTCTACTTTTAATGCAAGAAAGTATGGAGTAAATATTCGTAGGGTCCATGAATATGAAGCTAAGAAATGGAGATATCAAATCAATCCACTAACTGATAATAGGCTTCATACAAACATTACTTGGACGAATAACAAACTATTAAAATATATCACTTACAAGAATAAAAAACTAAGTGAGGTAGATATAAAAACAAGCCAGCCTCTATTGATGTATGTTATTCTAAAAAACATTTTTGATGATTCGATGAATAATGAATCAACTATTTTTTTAGAGAAAAAACTTGGAGTAGAATTATTAGGAAAAATCAAAAGTAATGGAATTGATTTTGAAGAATTAGATAATTTTGGGGATGTTATTTTAAATAAAGATTTGTACAATTACTTGGTAGGTCGAATAGAAATTAAAAAAAATTCTAACAATAGATATTATTATACCTCTTACGAGAAAAAGAAAGAAAATGAAGAAGCAGAGGAAAAACACGAATTCTTTGATTCCAAAAGAGACTTAATTAAGAGTTGCATGATGAGAGCTCTATACAATGGAATAGGCCCAGAAATAACTTAATAAAAAAACAATTTAAATCAATATTTAATGTAGCTGATTTAATAAATAAACATAAAAAAATATCAGATTCCAAAAGTAATTTATCACATGTTCTACAGAGTTTTGAAGCCCACGTTTTATTGGATTTAATTGCAAAAGATATTAGTGTAAAGTATAAGGATATCCCACTATTTAGTAAACACGATTCTTTAATTACTTACAAATCTTCAATAGATGAGGTAAGAGATTTTACACAAAAGCAATTCGAAGTATATACTGGAATTGATGCAACAAATTCCTTTGTTGTCAAAAACGACAGTTTTTCTTAAGACGTTTTCCTTCTTATATAGTTATTATTTTTATTGTATATGTTAGATTATTATATGTTAGATGTATTCATTATAATATATCTATATAACATGTGGGGCGTTTTATAAAAAACATCCCATTTCCCAAGGGTTTTTTCTCTATATTTAATTCGAACAAAACGTTAAAATGGGTGAAAAATGACAAACAAAACGTTATTTGATGTTAGTTTTGACTTAAAAGGATGTTTTAATGTCTGTTTAATGTCGATTTCTAAAGGTCTTTAATGTAGTTTATTATACCGCTCTGTAAAGCGTTTTTAAGCCTTCTGTTAGACCCTTCTAGCTCTTTGATGATAGTAGTTAGGCTTATTATTTTATTGCTTAATTATCCTTCTGTCGGCTTATCTCTAAATTAAAATCATCATCGTTAATCATGGACTCTAATTGCTCATCGGAAATTATATAAATCAGTTCTTATCAATTCAAAAACTGCGAAATATGAAATAACTTATCATAAGAATTTGCAATATCTGCTGTCACTAAAGACCCTCCTTTTGATGCAGATTCAATAACCACTGTTGCCATTGACAACCCTGCAACAATTCTATTCCTTTTTAAAAAATTTTCTCGCTGAGGAAGATCGTTGTGAAAAAACTCTGTTATAAAACCCCCTTTTTTATTTACATTACTGATGTGTTTTTTATGAGCTTTTGGGTAGATATGCTCTAAACCATGGGCTAAAACCGCAATAGTCTGTAAGTTATTTTTTATGGCATTCTTATGTGCACAAATATCTATTCCATAAGCAAAACCACTCACAATAATTGGATTGTAAACTGCCAATTCATTAATGAGTTTTTCACAAAAACTTTTACCATAATTTGTCATTCTTCTGGTCCCTACGATAGAAATTATTTTTTCATTTGAAAAATCAATAGCTCCATCTTTAAAAAATAATATGGGACCATCTATACAATGTTTTAGATGCAATGGATAGTCTTCGTCCAAAAAATAGGAGTACCCAATCTTATGTTGTTTAATGTATTGAAGTTCTAATTCAGCCAACCGTAGATTGGAGCTTTCAAATAAATTTTTAATCGTAAGATTTCCAATGCCATTAATTTTTTGAAGAATATTTTTCTTCTCTTTAAATACAGCATCAGCTGACCCTGTATGAGCAATAAGTTTTTTAGCTAAGATATCGCCAATCATGGGAGTCTTTTGCAAACGCAAAAGCGCAAGAAGTTCTTCTTCTTTCAAGACAATTTTTTTTAGTTTCAATATACAAATATATTGTTGATAATAATTGGAAGCTTTGTATGCTTCTTTTATTTAATTTTTTATATTTGTTATTATGGCATTAGAAGACTACATAAAGGACTTATTGTACAGGTATGATTGTGTTATCATTCCAAACTTTGGCGGTTTTGTTACTAATCAAATTAGTGCACAAATTGATACAGATTCAAATACTTTTTACCCGCCAACAAAACAAATAGGTTTTAATGTTAATCTCAATCACAACGATGGTCTCTTGGCAAATTATATCGCTTCAGTAGAAAACATTTCTTTTGATCAAGCAACATCTAAAATTAAAGTAACTGTTTCACAATGGAATAAATTGATTAAGACTTCAGCTTTTGATATTAAAAATATTGGTTCATTTTCTTTGAATGAGAAAAATCAATTAATTTTTAATCCAACGAATAACATAAACTATTTGAAGTCTTCTTTTGGATTAACTCCTACAGAGTCATCTATTGTTATAAGATCAACACAAAATGTAATCCCGCTTGATCCTTCTAAAGAGAAACAAAGAAAAGTTCCAGTGTTCATTAAGTATGCTGCAGCTGCCACACTATTATTTTCAGTCTCATACCTGGGCTGGACAGGCTATGAAAACAAACAAGAGCAATTAAACTTTGCTAAAAATCAAAAAAAACTAGAGGAAAAAATTCAAACTGCAACATTTGTCATTGAAAACCCTCTAAATGTGATAGAATTAAATGTAAACAAAGAGGTGCCAAAATCTTTTCACGTTATTGCTGGCGCGTTTCAATTTGTTGAAAATGCACATAAAAAAGTAAATCAACTTAATTCAAAAGGATTTAAGGCTACTATTCTAGGAACCAATAAGTGGGGCTTAACACAAGTTGCCTATGCCTCTTTCCACAAAAAATCTGATGCATACCAAAGCCTTGCCGATATAAGAAAAATTGATTCTAAAGATGCTTGGTTATTGGTTAAAAAATTCGAATAATTCAAGCTCTCTACTTCAATTAATTACCATATATATTTTTTATATAACCTTGTATAAAAATTTAAAATGAAAGCAAAAAATCCAAGTGAGTCTTTAACAATTCTTACAGATCTTGTATTACCAGGTGAAACAAACTACCTTGATAATCTTTTTGGAGGAGAATTATTAGCTAGAATGGATAGAGCTTGTAGCATTGCTGCACGTCGTCATTCTAGAAGAATAGTGGTTACTGCCTCAGTAAACCAAGTTGTATTTTCTAAATCTGTTCCTGTAGGAAGTGTAGTAACTATAGAAGCTAAAGTTTCAAGAGCATTCAAATCCTCTATGGAAATATATGTAGACGTTTGGATTGAAGACAGACAATCTGGCTTAAAAACTAAAGTGAATGAAGGAATTTACACTTTTGTTGCAGTTGATGAAACTGGTAAGCCTGTAGAAATACCTAAAATAATCCCTGTAACTGAACTTGAAAAAGAACGTTTTAATGGTGCTCTACGGAGAAAACAGTTAAGTTTAGTTTTGGCTGGAAAAATGGAGCCTAATGAGGCTTCAGAATTAAAGGCTTTATTTATAAACTAATTGACTTTTAATATCCAACTTGCTGGATTTAGTCGAGTCGTATTTTTAGACAAAACAAAAATCAGCTTGGTTTTTCCAGTAATTCTATCTGTAAAGATTTTTCCTAATGGCTGACCTGTTTGTATTTTTTGCCCATCATTAACATATACACTTTCTAGATTATTATAGATAGAAATATAGTTTCCGTGTCTGATTAAAACCGATTTTTTTCCTTCTGATTGCGTTTGTATTGCTAAGATTTCCCCATTAAAAATTGCTTTGGCATCAGCACCTTTATCAGTAGCAATATGAATCCCAGTACTATTGATATAGTTCCCCGAATACACTGGATGAGGTTGTTTGCCAAATCTCCTTATAATAAGACCAGACTTAACAGGCCATGGAAGCTTTCCTTTATTTTGTTCAAATCTAACTGCTAACGCTTTAGCTTCTGGTGTCAAAGAAAACCCTTTTGACTTTTTGACTCCTTTATTTGCATTAGATTTAGCTATAGCTTCTTTAATTATTTTATCTATTCTCTCTGTTATTTTCTTTTCCTCTTGTTGTTTTATTCGAAGCTTTCTCTTGTATTTTTTTTCTTGAGTTTTTAGTTTAGAAATTAATTTTTTCTGATCATCCTTTTCAATTTCTATCTTTGATTTTTGTTCTTTTTCATTAGAGAGTAAAGTATCTTTTAATCCCTTTTGAATTAATAATGAATCTTTTAAGCGTAAGAATTTATTCGTTAGAAGGTACACTTCTTCTCCTTGTTTTTTTCTAAATGCAGCATATTGCTTCATATACTTTACTCTTTTATAAGCTTGATAAAAACTTTCAGAGGATAATAAAAACAAAGTGCTACTTTGTTGAGATTTACTTTTATATGATTTATAAATCATTTCAGCATAATCTTCTTTTAACTTCATTAATTTTTGATCTAGTTGTTTTATCTCATCTTCATATATGTTGATCTCATTTGTTAGAGATTCTACTTCTAAATTAATTGTTGAAATATATTTTTCTCGAACACTAATTTTCTGATTCAAATCTTTTAAATCTTCTAGAGCATTTTGTTCACTTTTTTTTGCTGCAAAAAGTAACTTATTTACCATTTTAATTTCATTCTTTATTCTTTTTCTATCGAGCTCTAATTGTTTTTTAGATTTTTTTTGTGCAAACGAAACAACCGTCAGAAAAAGAAGAAATAAAAGAGATATGTATTGGTGCTTTTTTAACATTAAAGTTTAATCGGTTTGTAACTAGATGGTATTCTATATGGAGTACTAATTTGTTTGTTTAAAGTTACTGTTTTAAAATCAATATTAATTGTTGTGAAATGTTCTGGTTGTGTAACGTTAATCATAATTTTTTTAGGCACTAATTGATTTTCTATCAAACGATAACTTTTGTAATCTATATCTAATGCTTTATTATTTTTATGAGTGTTGAGTATCTGTTTTTTTAATGCAAAACTTTTAGGGTCAAATAAGAAAATTATTCGATACAATTCATTTTGCACTCTAGGAGTTAATTTATAGGTAACATCATCAATCTCAGATATAAATTTTTGCTTTTTTAAATCTAAAATAGTTTCTCCCAGCAATAAGTTCTGAACCTGACTGAACGTAACTTTAGCTCCCAATATTTTTTCTAAAAGGGAGAAATTACCCTGAAAATATTTTTTATCAATCAGCGAATAATAACTAAATGATGATGGAGTTATTTTTACTCTAAAAGCACTAATTACTTTTGATCCTTTCATCCATATTACAGAATCCTTTAGCACTCGTAAGTTTACTGTAAAATTAATTTTATTTCTTTTTCCATTTTTATAATCTGAATACCCAACTTTTAATTTAGCTTCCAATGATTTAGCATCAAAAGAAAGAGCATTATGTTTTTTTATAATTTTTTTAGCTGATATTTTTTTTAATACTGTAGTATTTAAATCAACAAGGGTTTTTTTGCTTTTACAAGAACTAAGTACAATTAAAAAAAGAAATAAACAGCTTATTTTTCTCATATTATATCTTTTCATTTTCAAGTTTCATTTTGTATTCTATTGCCTTTTTAGTTTTATTTAAACTAGTATAAATCTTGACTAAAAGAGTATAGAACTGAGCTTCTAAGAGAGGGGTTTCAACTATAAAATCTATACCAATTTCAAGAAAATCGATTGCTTCTTGATGCTTTCCTTGAAGCTGTAAAGCCCTCCCTTTTGACAGATAAGAAAATGGCTGAGCTGGAAAAAGATCAATGGCTAGATCACTATAAATATAATAAGTTTCAATATTTTCTTTAATAGCCACGGTCAAAATTTTTTTCAAAGTATTAAACGAAGGAGGGTTTGACTCAAAATCTGAAATTAGCAAGGGCAAGCTGTCAACCTTTGGAGTTACAATTTGAGGTTTATTTCTCAACATCAACTTATGTTTTATTCGTTTTAATCTTGTTGTTAAACCGTATTCTTCCTCAAAAGTGTGAATTAAAGACAACGCTTTCATAAATTCATTATTTAAGTAATATAAATTAATTAATTCAGAACGCTGATAAGGTTTTTGCTTAACTATAATTAATTGAGTCTTTATGGCCTCTTGATAGTTTTTGTCTTTTATTTGAATGGTTACTAAATGCTTCAACATCCAAAAATTTGATGGATCTATGAGTAATGCATTATTAATGTAATGTTTAGCCTCCCTTATTTTATTTAAAAGTAAATAATTTTTCGAAAGCTCAAAAAGTACGGTTTTATTATTTGGAAAAATGGCATTGCATTCCTCCAAGTTTTGAATTGCAATTTGATAATTTTTAATAGACTTTTCTGAAAGAGATTTAAAAAAGAATTCTTGAAATTTGATGTAATTCTCTTCTGTAGTTTCTTTAACTTTTGAAATACTATCCTGTGAATATATGTAAAAAGGATTGAACAAAAGTCCAAAGAAGAAGTAACGTACAACCCTTTTTATCATTTCTTTTTTTTAAGTCAACTCTGAATAATCTCCAATACTTATTGAAGTGAAGTTTCCATTATATGTTGCATGATTTCCAATCATAGCATTTTCTAGAGTTGCATTTAATATTGTTACATTGGTTTGAATTAGGGAGTTAGAAATTTTAGAATCTTCAACCAAACTAGATTCTCCTATTGAAACATAAGGACCGATTGTGGCATTTTTAATGACTACGTTTTCCCCAATATAGCAAGGATGTATAATTTTAGCATTTTCTAATACTACAGAATCAGCAACTAAATTTATCCCTTTTTCGAAATCAAATCCTAATATTTTTTTATTTGTATCAAGGGTTGGATCTTTTTTACCACAATCCATCCAAACATCGACTTTTCCGGGTAAGAACTTCGCTCCCTCTTGCTTTAATGTCTCTAAAACTTCGGTAAGCTGAAACTCACCGGAAGGTCTGATGTCATTGTCAATTAAGTGTTTTATTTCTTCAGAAAGTTTATCACCATTCTTAAAGTAATAAATTCCTATAATTGCTAAATCAGACACAAATTCTTTAGGTTTTTCAACAAAATCGGTAATATAACCCTCATTTAATTTCACAACTCCAAAAGCACTTGGGTCTTCTACTTGTTTAACCCATATAGCACCGTCTGCCTCGGCATCTAAAGTAAAATCTGCTTTGAATAGCGTATCTGCAAACGCAACAACACATGGACCTGAAAGAGAATCTTTAGCACAAAAAATTGCATGAGCAGTTCCTAGAGCTTCTTCTTGTACATAAACAGAGCCTTTAGCGCCTAATTCTTTTGCAATATTTAATAATTTATCTTTTGTATTGGTAGGAAATCCTTTTGAGGATGGGCCTATTATAAACGCTATTTCATCTATCGATTGATTAACAACGGAAGTAATATCTTCAACTAATCTTTGTACAATTGGTTTTCCAGCAATTACTGTTAAGGGTTTAGGTACTGTTAACGTATGAGGTCTCAAACGAGAACCAATACCTGCCATAGGGACTATAATTTTCATGTTCTTTTTTGCATTTTTTAATACCGCAATATACTCATTAATTGAGTAAATGGAAAAAGGGAGATGACTTAAATCCCTTTAGGAATAGCATCAATTAAATTCTTTGTATAGTTAGATTTTGGAGCTCTATAAATCTCATCTGAATCATTAATTTCTTCAATTTTACCTTGATTCATTACAATGAGTTGATCTGACATAAACTTAACAACAGACAAGTCATGTGAAATAAAAATATATGAGAAATTAAATACTTTTTTTAATTCATTAAGGAGATTAAGAACTTGTGCTTGAACAGATACATCAAGAGCAGATACAGACTCATCACAAATAATTAATTTTGGCTTTAAAGCAATTGCTCTTGCAATTCCTATCCTTTGTCTTTGACCACCCGAAAATTCATGAGGATATCTGTTAAAGTGATCTTCTTGTAGACCAACTTTTTTTAATATCTCCAAAACGTAAAGTTTTCGATCCTCATAGGAGGGTAAAATTTTATGAACTGTCATGGGTTCTAAAATTGCATTACCGATAGATATTCTTGGGTTTAATGAAGAAAATGGATCTTGAAAAATAATTTGAATTTCTTTTCTTAAATCTACCAACTGTAGCTTGGAAAGAACGGTAATATCTTTCCCTCTGTAAAAAATTTTTCCGGAGGTGATTTCTTCTAAATGTAATATTGATCTTCCTAATGTTGTCTTTCCACAACCAGATTCTCCGACTAAACCTAATGTTTCGCCTTCATATAATTTAAATGATACATCATCTACTGCTCTTATCGCAAGGTTTTTAGACAAACCCTGATGACTATAAAAATATTTTTTTAAGTTAACGATTTCAAGTAATGGTTCTGAATTATAAAGTTTTTGATGAAATTTCTGTCTTTCAAATTTGGTGTAGGGTTCAGAAAAAGTCTCTTTATTTATATAATCGTTAACTGTTGGAAGTTTTTTTAACCTTTCAGTGAGACTAGGTTTAGAATTAATTAGTGCTTTCGTATATTGTTTTTGGGGGTTTTTAAAAATATCTTTGGTTTTCCCTTGTTCAATAATTTCCCCCTTATAGATTACAATTACATCATCTGCAATTTCAGAGACTAAGGGTAAATCATGAGAAATAAAAAGAATACTCATTTTATTTTCAGATTGTAATTCCTTAAGAAGTCCAATAATTTCTTTTTGAACAGTAACATCTAATGCTGTGGTAGGCTCATCTGCAATTAATAAATCTGGCTTACAAGCAATAGCCATTGCAATCATTACTCGTTGTTTCTGACCTCCACTTAATTGATGCGGATAGGACTTAAAAATTCTTTGAGGTGTTGGTAATTTAACTTTTTCAAAAAGAGAAATCACTTCTTTAAAAATTTCTTTTTTATTTAAATCTGTATGTTTTTTTAGAACCTCATAAACTTGTTTCCCACACGTTATTGTGGGGTTTAAAGAACTCATAGATTCTTGAAAAATCATACCAATCTTTTTACCTCTTATGTTTTCAAACGCTTTATTAGAAATTGAAATAATATTTTTTTCTTTGAAATAAATTTCTCCATCAAGTATTGCATTTTTAGATAACAATCCAAGAATTGCAAGAGATGTTACAGATTTTCCACTACCAGACTCTCCCACAATACCTAAAATTTTATTCATTCCTAAATTAAAAGAAACCTTTTTTACAACTTCAGTTTCTTTTTTGTGAGATAAGAATCTTATAGATAAATCTTTTACTTGTAACATCGTAGGCAATATACATTAAGAGAACGATAAACCTCAAAATTATTTCAATAATTATAGCAATACACCCCTATAAATGGGGGTTTAAAAATTTCATTATTTCTAGGTATTGTGGAAATACTTATTAGTAAATATATTTATATCATAATTATTTTCTTTTTAGTATTAGAAATTTATTTACCTCTATGTAATATGATTAAGGAAAAAATTGTTGTGAAATTTAAACCTAGATAGCTTTATCTAGGTTTTTTTATTAGGCATAAGTTCTAAAACTTAAGCCAATTTGAGTTTGATTGACATAATTAAAAGATAAGCTCAATAATCTATTCGGTATTTTTTAGTTCCTTTGTGCAAATTTATTTTTGTGAATTATATTTCTGTAGAAAACATCTCTAAATCTTATGGAGATAGAATATTATTTAATAACATTTCATTTGGAATTAATAAAAGCCAAAAGATAGCCTTTGTTGCAAAAAATGGAACTGGAAAAACATCTATATTAAATATCATAGCAGGGATAGATATACCCGATGAAGGACAGGTAATTCAGAGAAAAGACATTCAAGTTGCGTACTTATCTCAAAATCAAATTTTTGACAATCATCTAACTATAGAGGAAACTATATTTGCTACCGAAAATAGAATTTTACCCATCATAAAGCAGTATGAGAAAGCATTAGAAAATCCTGAAGACTCAGAAAATTATCAAAAAGCTTTTGATTTAATGGATCAAAACAATGCTTGGGATTTTGAGACTCAATACAAATTAGTATTATCGAAATTAAAACTAAATAACTTATCTCTTAGGGTAGATAAGCTGTCTGGAGGGCAGAAAAAGAGACTTAGCCTTGCTATTTTACTTATAAATAAACCTGATTTAATCATCTTAGATGAACCTACCAATCATCTAGACTTAGAGATGATAGAATGGCTTGAAGACTACTTTAAGAAAGAAAAAATAACACTATTTATGGTAACTCACGATCGTTATTTTTTAGAAAGAGTTTGTAATGAAATTATAGAATTAGATCATGGTGAGTTATATAAATACAAAGGAAATTATTCTTACTACTTAGAAAAAAAAGAGGAAAGAATTTCTCTAGAAGCTACTATTACAAACAAAGCCAAAAATCTATTTAAAAAAGAACTAGATTGGATGCGCAGACAACCTAAAGCAAGAACTACGAAGTCTAAATCAAGAATTGATGATTTTTTTAAAATTAAAGAAAAAGCATACAAAAGAAGACAAGATCATAGCGTTCAGTTAGAAATAAATATGGCTCGTTTAGGCAGTAAAATTTTAGAACTTCATAAGTTAAAAAAATCATTTGGTGATTTAAAAATACTTGATGGCTTTGAATACGTATTTAAAAAAGGAGAGCGTATTGGAATTATTGGGAAAAATGGAACTGGTAAATCCTCCTTTTTAAATATACTTACAAATAAAGAGCCTGTTGATACAGGAAAGGTAGTTGTGGGTGATACCGTAAAATTTGGGTATTATACACAAAAAGGGATTGTTATCAAAGAAGGGCAAAAAGTAATTGAAGTTATTAAGGAATTTGGTGAAGAAATTCCTTTAGCTAAAGGAAGGCGAATTTCTGCTTCTCAGTTATTAGAACGTTTTCTTTTTGATAAGAAAAAACAATATGACTTTGTAGAAAAATTAAGTGGAGGAGAACAAAAGCGGCTATATCTTTGTACTGTTTTAATTCAAAATCCAAACTTTTTAATTCTTGATGAGCCCACCAATGACCTAGATGTTATTACTTTAAATGTCTTAGAAAGTTTCTTGCTAGATTTTCCAGGAAATTTAATTGTAGTTTCTCATGACAGATACTTTATGGATAAAATAGTAGATTCATTATTTGTTTTTAGAGGAAATGGAATTGTTGAAAATTTTCCAGGAAATTATTCAGATTATAGAGCATATGAAGATTCTAAACCAAAAGAAAAAGTTATAAAAATTGAAAAACAACAAAAAGAATCTACTCCACCAAATAAAACCAAGTTGTCCTTTGTTGAGAAAAGAGAATTTGGTTCATTAGAGGAAGATATTGATCGATTGGTACGTAAAAAGAAAGCCATCGAATCCTCATTTTTAAATGAAGAGTTAACTCAACCCCAAATTCAAGAAAAATCTGAAGAATTACAAAAAGTGCTTTCATCTCTTGAAGAAAAAGAAGAAAGATGGCTGGAGCTTTCGATGAAATTAGAAGATTAAACTTTTATAATTTCCTTTTCCTCTATCAAGTTTTCATTATTAAAACGTACTAATAATTGAGCAACAGCTATAGTATCTTTTTCGCAATAATTAACAATTCGCTCTAGATTTTTATCTTTATAATAGACTTTAGCAACAAGACTCCCTTCAATATCATCTTTAGGAGATGGAATTCCTAAAATTGAGGTTAATAATTTTAGAGAACTATAGTGTTTATAGTCTCCAAACTTCCATAACTCCATAGTGTCTAAATGAGGTACTTCCCATGGTTTTTTACCGAATAAATTTAATTTTTCTGGCAACTCTATTTGATGAACAATCATTCTTCTTGCGATATAAGGGAAATCAAATTCTTTTCCGTTATGTGCACATAACACATGATATGATTTATTAAAATGTGTATCTAAAAGTTGTTTAAAATCAATTAAAATTTGTTGCTCATTATCTCCACTAAAAGAGGTAACTCTTAAATTTCTTTCTTTCGAGTCATTGGTAAAATAAGCTACAGATATACAAATAATTTTTCCAAACTCTGCCCAAATTCCAGCACGTTCATAAAAATCTTCTGGGGTAATCACTTCTTTGCGTTGATAAGCTGTTTTTTTTGAAAATAATTCTTGAGTTATTTCTGGCAGCTCAGACCAATATTCTTTTTGAGGAACGGTTTCAATGTCTAAGAATAGTACATTGTTCATTTTTATTTTCAAATTCATACTATTTTTTTAGTGAATTTACTAAAAATAAAAAAGCCTCGAAAATTCGAGGCTTTTATAAAGATTTTAAAAGTTGATTATTCAATAATCAATTTTTTAGTTGCCATATTATTGCCTTCAGTAACTTTCATAATGTACACCCCTGAAGCAATCTCAGAAACATTAAATGTTTTGTTCATAGAAGAAAAACGTTGGCTAAATACTTTTCTACCCAATACATTAAATATGTTTACTGTTTTAGCTTCAGTGCTTGAAGTGGTTACCGTTAAGGTATTTCCTCGAACTGGATTTGGATAAGTACTGAAGCCTGCTATTGAATTGTCTCCAACACCTGCTGTTTGATTTGAATACGTTCCAATTGGAAAAGGAGACGTTGCTGATGCATTATCTGATTCTCCATCAAAGGCATTAGCTCCACTGTAACTCCAATTTGTAGGAGTAAATGTAGTACCCTCTGGACCAGTATTTGAATTTCTATATGCCCAACCATCTAAATAATCCCAATCTTCGCCAGAACCATCAGTGTCAACATCTCCAAATGTATCAATGATTTGTCCACTTTCATAAAGCTCTATTGAATCATCTCCATTTATTGAAACAACACCATTAGTGTAGGTTGGAGCTATTCCAAAAAATGTAGTAAACTGTGGAGACTCGGTTGCAAGATAAATGTAAGTTCCTGCAGTTACGGCATCAGCTGGAAAATTATACTCAACATTACCAGCAGAAGTACCCGCTCCATTAGTTATTGAACTAATTCCATATAAACTCAAGTCTGAAATATCCTGTAAAACGTATAATTCAATTCCTTTAGGAGTACCTCCTGACAAAGGTCCATCATAGGCCCCAGTGATTACCATACTATTTGTAGCTGCTCCATATGAGTTACCATTAACAGCGATAAGTTCGTCAGTTACTCCAGTTGAAGATATGGTAATATCTCCATTATAATTTCCAGCAGAAAGGCTAGCTGCTAACCTGACAAAAACCTCTGTTGAAGCCACAGTTCCACCCTGATCTGGAGTAATACTTACTGAACCAGCAAATCCTGTAGCTGTAGTTAAAGACACCTCGTAATTTGCAGGAGCTGTTATAGAAATATCATCTTGTAAAAATAAGCCCTCAACTGAAAAGCTGTCTTCTGGCGAAGGGCCACCTTCACTTGCAATGTAATTAAAGTCATCTAAAAAAGCTGTAATAGTAATTTGTGGATCAGCAGGGCTTACAACACCTGTGACAGATAGGATACTGTCTGAAGCACCTGTAGATGAAGCTGTTATGTCTCCTGTGTAAGTATCTGAAGAAAGGCCTGAAGATAATCTGACATATATTGTTGTGGCATTGGCAGTACCTGCAGTTTGCGAAACAGTTAATGAACCTGTAAATCCAGAGTCAGAAGCTAAAGAAATTTCAAAATTTGCAGGAGCTGTTATGGTTATATCTGCAGAAAGATTAGACCCTGAAACAGTAAAATTGTCCTCAGCTGACGGTCCATTATTTTCAAAATAGTCTAAACTAGACACAGAACCTGCAATAGAAACTGTAGGATCGGTGGAAGCAATTGCTTGGTAGGTGCCTAGGGGTACTAGGTCATTTAATGTAGTCCCGCAAGTTCCATCCAGAAGATTTTGAGCTCCAAATGTCCAATTGTTTGGATCAAATGAACCAGCATTTGGAGTTGCACCATCATTCCTGTAGACATAAGTATCAACATGTTCCCAAGCAGTACCTGTACCATCTACACCTTCTTCACCAAAACGGTCAATAACAGCTGATGAGTTATCTGTTAATTGAAACGCATCATCACCGTTACTTGAAATACCTGAACTAGAAATAACATTTTCAGTAATCCCAAATTCAGCATCTAAGTTAGATGTGTTATTTGTAACATATACAAATGCATCTGAAATGACTCCTAAAGATGTTAAGTCTATATTGTAATTGAAACTTCCTCCATTTGATTGACGTGACAAATCCCAGTCTGTAAAATCGATTGTTCCATCTACATAAATTTCAACTGTTCTTGGTGTCGCTCCAGAGCATGGAGCGTCTACATAACCTGTAATGACAGCAGTTTGACCAAAAGAAAGTCCTGATATAAATAGCGTTAATATTAAAGTTAAAAAGTAATTTTTTTTCATATTATTTGGTTTTATAAAATTGTAATCCTTAAATATATAAAAATCTACAACATAATTTGTTGGTAATGAATTAAAATATCGTTAATAAAATAAAAAAGCAGACTTATAAAGTCTGCTTTTAAATTCAAATTCTAATACTAGTTTATTAAAAACGAGTCCATCCTGTTGCCCAATCTGGAACATCTGCTCCATTTCCTGCACCAGTAGTAGTTCCTTCGGTAACAAAACTTTGATTTGCTCCTGTATAATCTGTTATGACAAAACCTGTTGTGCTGTTTGCAAATTCAACATTTGTCATCACTAAATCGCCTGCTTCAATTCTTACAGCAGCTTCAGCATCAGTACTTTTAACTTTTACTCCCAAGTTAATTCCATCCGTGTAAAAATTTTCTATACTAAAGTTTCCTCCTCCTTCTTTGTAGTATAAGGCTCCTTCTGTCACGGGACCTACTACGGTAATATTCCTTAAGGTAGCATTTGTAACAGGAGCTGCATCTCCATTGTCTCCATTGTTAGAACCTTCAATACCTGCTTTGGCTCCTCCAGAGATATACCAGTATTCTCCAGTACCTGACCAACCATCTGCAAAGTCTATAGAATCGTCTCCTGAATTGGTAGATACCAAATATTTTCCGTTCACAGTACCTCCAAAGAATTCTATCCCGTCATCTCCTCCTTCAAAAGATTGAACGTATTCTACAGTGGTTCCCGAACCTACTCCAAATAGTGAAAGTCCATTAAATTCTTTTGAGCTATTAAATGTTGCTCCAGTGTATTCTATTCTTAGGTAACGAATGGATCCTGAATTGTCATCAGAAACGTTTCCTCCATAGGTTAAATCTGCAACTTCAGAGGTTGCAGTAGAACCAACATTTGTTGGAGCTTTTCCACAAACAACCAATCCCCCCCAGTCTGCAGCTACTGGAGAACTAGAACCAGAGGTCATTACTACTGGACTACTCGATGTTCCATTAATGAAAATTTGACCTCCTTGGGCAACAGCAATATAGGAAGCAGTACCTCCTGTAGCTTTTATTACAGTTCCAGCGGGTATAGTAAGACTAGCTCCATCCATAATAGTATAAGCTCCTGTTAATTCATACTCTAGTGAAGCATCAAGCGTTATATTATCAAAAACATCTCCTGATAATATTGTTGTAATACAATCCTGACATGAAGACCCACCACAATCTACTCCAGTTTCATCGCCGTTTTGAATTCCATCAAAACAGGTAGCTTCTGAAACATATGTATCATCATCTTTACATGAGAACACAAATACTATAGTAAATGCTGTAATAAGTAATGTAAATAATTGTTTTTTCATTTTTTTATATTTTATTATTAATACAAATTACCCTTTAACATGTTAATTAAGTATTGCTTGAAAATTATTACTTGTTTAACGCTTTGTAAATTAAAAGTTATAGGATAATGATAATTTAATATTAGAACCTACTTTAAATGATGTGACAATAACATCCTGAACTTCTTGAGTTCTTTCCATAGTAGGGTTTAAAATATTTTTCGCAGACAAACCAAGACCAAGATGTTTGTTAAGTTTAGCTTTTACAATAAAATCTAATGTTGGGATCCCTGAATCCATAATATTTCCTCTTCCAGCCTCTGTTGCTAAAGCAAAAATTCTATCAGAAAAGTAGTTAAATGATAGGGTTCCTTGAATACTTTTATCTTTCTTGTATTCTTTTAAATATGAAAGGTCTGCATTCAATAACAACTCTGACGCACCCGTTAAAGCGCTCTCTGAAAAAGAAAAATCTACACTTAAAGGGAACCCAGCTGCTGAGGTTTCATTTATAACTTTTTCTTTACTTAGATCTTGTTTTGTATTTAAATATGAAATATTTAAACCTCCAGAAAACTTAGTTTTTAAAAGCTTATCATCTGTATCTAACTCATTTACAAAGAAATTTTTTCTAAGTTCTATCTCTGCTCCATAAGCAGTGGCTTGATCTCCAGAGTTTACCCAACTAACATCGTTAGATGCAGAGTTTATGGTTATCTTATTTATGGGATCATTAATAAATCTAGAAAAAACACCAACAGAAATTATTTCTTCTGACTTAGGGAAAAAGTCCCATTTAAGATCAAAGTTGTAATTTGTTGAAGTATATAAAGCAGGATTACCTATAGTTGACAAGGTAGGCGTTTCATCATATTGAAAAGGTGCTCTTTCCTTAAACTGAGGTAAGGTGTAGGTTTTACTCAAAGCCAACTTTAAATTTTGTTGTTCATTTAATTCATATTTAAATGATGCTGATGGAAGAAACTCTGTTTGATCAAGTTCATTAAATCCAGAATTAAGCGAAGTGTTAAAATTTAATGTTTGATTAATTTGCTCAACTCTTAGCCCAAAAATTGCAGTAAATTTAGACGAAAAAGCATACTCAAGAGAGGTAAAACCTGCATGAATATCTTGTCGACCACCATAGAATTGCGGTAACAAAACATCGATTCCTGTTCCTAATCCTCCTCTAAATGTTCTAATATCAAATAACCCATTATTAAAGTTATCTTGATTAAAATAACTATCTAAATCATAGATGTCTGAAATTATAGGTTGTATAGCTGCACTTCCTCCACTGTTGTTTATTCTAAAATTGAATTGAGTAGCTTCAAAGTCTACACTTTTATACCTCCCGCTATAGCCTAAAGTTAATTTCCCTAAATAATAATAATCATCATTTTTTTTGAATTTGTAGACTGCAGTGAAATTAGCTGCTAATTCCTCTTCCTCTATATCAAGAAATAATTTATGATTGTCTGAATCATTTAAAGTTTCTCTAAATGACTTAGGGCCTTCAGGAATATTCCAATCATCTGGTGTAAGTAAATATTGTCTTCTATTGGGTGTTGAACTTTTAACATAATTATATGCTCCGCCCCAATTTATATCTATGTTTTGAGCTAGTTTATGAGACCCTAATAATTGATGTACAAAAAGTTCTGTTCTGTCAAAAACAGCTCTTTGTAAGAAAGCTCCTCCCTCCGGAGCATAATCAAAAACGTCATGAATCCCTGAATATTCTTCTTGTTTTTGACTTGAGGTATTGATCATTAAGGCATTGTATTTTAATTCATGAGTCTTATGCTTTAATCTTAGATTACCCATAGCAGTAGTATTAGTTTCGTAACTATATCTGAGAAAATCATAATCTCTTCTTGCTACACCTGATGTATTGATGCTCCCTCTAGAAATTCCTTGATTAAATTTAAAGCCATTATCAAATGATGCCACACCAAATACACTTAATTTAGTTTCTTCACCTAATTCATATGAATCTCCTGCTTTTATTGATATACTTTTATTGATAGGAGCATTAGACTCTGTTCTATTCCAACTCGTAGTAAAATTGTAGTTATTTAATGGGAAAGAAGGAATTCCAATATCATAGAAACCTGATGTATTTGGCCCATCATTCAAATAAAAATTATCCTGAGAAATTGCCTCTGAATTTACCCCAGACCCAATTGCTATTTCAAAAAATCCTTTTCCTGTGTATCTTTTTGATGAAATATCTACATTCGCTCCACTAAAGTCTCCAAAATTCTTAGGATTAAATGTTTTATCAATAGATATAAACTCAATAATATCTGTAGAAAAAATATTTAAATCAATATTTTTATTCGAAGGATTATTTGAGGGAAGTGGAAGTCCATTTAATGTAGTAATATTATATCGATCTCCTAGACCTCTGACAAAAATTGCTCCAGATCCTTGTTGCTTTGAGATTCCTGTAGTTTTGGTTAGTGCTGTTGCTACATTACTAACCCCTTTTTTACTTAATTCTTCTACACCAATTTTTTGATCAATCGTAACCGCCTTTCTTTGGTCCATTAACAGAGCACTTTCTTTCTGCTTACTTGTGTTTGCTTTTAGTTGTACCTCCTCAAGGGCTACTCCTTCGGAAGCTTCCAATATTTTATTAACTATTACTGTTTCTCCAGAGATTACTGATACTGGTACTTCTAACGTCTTGTATCCTAAAAAATCAAACACTAAAATATAGTCTCCAGATTCAACCGATAATAGGAAATTTCCATCTAAATCTGTTTCTGTACCAATAGTAGTTCCTTTGAGAATAACACTAGCAAAAGATAAAGGCTCATAATCCATTTCTTTATCTAATAATTGACCTTTAATAACGCCTTTCCCTTGTGCAAAATTCATTTGACAAATGAATAGAGTAAAAACAATTAGGAATTTTTTCATTGAATATTCTTTATATATTTATATAATGCAAAATTCACCCTGATTTGTAAAGTAAAGGTTAGAGGTTTATTACTCTTAGGTTATAGCAATGTTAATAGTATGTTATCGAGTTAAATGATTGTTAAGCAACAGATTTTAAGTTTATATTCGTTATTTTTGATATAACCTTAGTTATACAATAATGATGAAAAACCGTGATATTAAAATTCTTTTAGTTGACGACGAACCCGATATTTTAGAAATTGTAGAGTACAATTTAAAAAATCAAGGATACCAAGTATATACTGCTAGTAATGGGGTTGAGGCTCTAAAAACTGCTAAGAAAATTATCCCTAATTTAATTTTATTGGATATCATGATGCCAGAAATGGATGGTATTGAAACATGTGAGAAAATCAGAACTTTAAAAAGTTTAGAAAATACTTTAATTGCCTTTCTGACTGCAAGGAATGAAGATTACTCTCAAGTTGCTGGTTTCGACGCAGGAGCTGACGATTATATCACCAAGCCTATAAAACCTAAGGTATTGATTAGTAAAATAAAATCTCTATTGCGGAGACTAAAAACAGAAACCCAAACTGACGAAATTTCAATTAAAATTGGAAATATCACTATCAATAGAGATGAATACTTAGTTTTAAAAGGTGAAGAAAAAATATTTTTACCTAGAAAAGAATTTGAGTTGCTCTCGTTATTGACCTCAAAACCCGGAAAAGTATTTAAACGAGATGCTATCTTAGACAGTGTTTGGGGTAATGAAGTTGTCGTTGGAGGGAGAACTATTGACGTTCATATTAGAAAATTAAGAGAAAAAATTGGAGAAACCCATTTTAAAACTGTAAAAGGAGTGGGTTATAAGTTTGTAATTGATACAGAAGACAAATAAGTTGAACTACTTATGAAATTAAAAAAGACATACTCTTTTTCTCTACTATCATCTGTATACCTTACCATCACATTACTATTAATAAGTGCTCTGATTTCTTTTCTACTTCCAGAAGATAAAAAGCTTCTTAGTATTCTTGTTTTTTTTCCTACAATATTTATAATATCTTTTTTAATAATTCAATATAGAACTGAACGATTTATTTATGATCGAATAAGAAAAATATATGATGAAGTTTCTGTTCTAAATGAAGATGAATTTACAAGAGCTTCAGCCACTACAGATATCGATTCATTATCTAATAGTGTTAAAAATTATGTTCAAGGGAAAAGAAATGAAATTAAAAACTTAACCGAAAGAGATTCGTTTAGAAAAGATTTTTTGGGAAATGTATCTCACGAACTAAAGACTCCTTTGTTTATGGTTCAAGGTTATATTCTCACTTTGATAGAAGGTGCAATAAATGATAAATTAATAAGAGATAAATACCTTGAAAGAGCTAACAAAGGTGTAGATAGATTAGTTGCTATTGTGAAAGATTTAGATATGATCGCAAAATTAGAAACTGAGGGTTTAAAATTGAATTATGCAGTTTTTAATATTATTGATCTTATTCAGAATGTTTTTGATTTATTTGAAATGAAGGCTAAAAAAAGAAATATTACCCTACAATTCGATAAATTATATGACTATCCTGTATTTGTAAACGGAGATAAAGAGCGCATAGAACAAGTTCTTATCAATTTAGTTGTAAATTCGATTAAATATGGAAAATTAAATGGGTTAACCACTGTTGGCATTGAATCCTACAACGAAAATAAATTTATAATTAAAGTTATTGATAATGGAGAGGGGATTAAAGAAGAACATATCTCTCGATTATTTGAACGTTTTTACAGAGTTGATCAAAGTAGATCTAGAGAACAAGGGGGGTCTGGATTAGGCTTATCTATTGTTAAGCATATCGTTGAAGCTCACAACGAAACCGTACTGATCAATAGTACTTTTAAAAAAGGATCTGAATTTTCATTCACCATGAAAAAGGTGAAATAATAATTCATTTTTAGTCTACTAAATCAAATCCAATATCTTTTCTATAATTCATTTTTTCAAAATGAATTCTATCTATTGTTTTATAGGATAAATCTAATGCATCTTGTATGCTATGAGCTAAAGATGTTATTGCCATTACTCTTCCTCCGTTGGTTACAACAGTATCGTTTTTAATCTTTGTACCAGCATGAAAAACAATAGATTCCTCTGTATTTTCTAGACCTGATATAATCGCTCCTTTAGTATAGGCTTCTGGATATCCTCCAGAAACCAACATAACTGTTGTTGCAATATTATCTGTTACAGAAAATTCTTTTTCATGTAAACTTTGATTGGCAACACCATCAAACAAATCAAATAAATCAGATTGAATTCTCGGTAAAACGACCTCTGTTTCTGGATCACCCATTCTTACATTATACTCAACAACTGAAGGGTTTCCATTATCATTCATTAATCCAATAAAAATAAACCCTCTGTAATCGATTCCATCTTTTTGCAGTCCTTCGATAGTTGGCTTCACAACTAACGCCTCAACCTTATCTAAAAAAATATCATCTGCAAATGGAACTGGAGATATAGCTCCCATTCCTCCTGTGTTTAAACCTTGATCACCCTCACCAATTCTCTTGTAATCTTTGGCTGAAGGTAATATTTTATAACTTTTACCGTCTGTAAGGACAAAAACAGACAATTCAATTCCTTTTAAGAATTCTTCAATGACCACCGTTGAAGATGCGTTTCCAAATTTTTGATTGGAAACCATTTCCTCAAGTTCTGCTTTTGCCTCATCAAGAGCATCTAATATTAAAACACCTTTACCTGCTGCCAAACCATCTGCTTTAAGTACATAAGGTGGGGTTAAGGTTTCTAAAAATAATTTACCCTCTTCTAAACTCTCTTGGGTAAAAGACTTATATTTTGCAGTTGGAATTCCATGTTTAATCATGAATTCTTTAGAGAAGTCTTTACTCCCCTCAAGGATAGCTCCATCTTTCTTCGGACCTATAACCGGAATATTTCTTAATGCTTCATCGGCTAGAAAAAAATCATGAACACCCAAAACTAAAGGTGCTTCTGGCCCTACAATAACCATACTAATTTGATGTTGAAGAACTGCATTCTTAATGGCTTCAAAATCTGTTGGACTAATATTAATATTTGTAGCAATTTTTTGGGTCCCTGCATTTCCTGGTGCGACAAAAATTTGGCTTACTTTTTTACTTTGAACTAGTTTATGAGTAAATGCATGCTCTCTTCCACCAGAACCTAAAATTAGTATGTTCATGTTATCGTATATTCTTTGACAAAGATAGTTTTCTATAATGAATTTTACGAGCCATTAAAACCCCATTTCCTAAAATATTTTATGATTGATGAAATGTGAATAAAGAATAATCTTAATTCTTTTGATGAACCTTTTCTGTGCGTATGAATTATTTCTGTTGCAGGATAATAAAGTTTTCGTTTGCCAGATAAGTCTATTTTCTTACAAATATCTGCATCTTCCATATACATAAAATAGCGTTCATCAAATCCCTTTAAATCTAAAAAATCTTTGGTTTTGAATAACATAAAACATCCTTGAACAAAATCTGGAGAAAAAGGAGATAATGTTCCTTGATTTCTATATTCTTTTTTATGAGTGTATGATTTGAAAATACCAAGAAAGCGAAAAAATAACTCATAAACTGTAGGGAACTTTCTTGCTGTATATTGCAACTTACCTGACGGATAGAGAACTTTCGGCGCTACCATTGAAAGTTGTTTGTCTTTTTGTAATTGGTTAGTTAATTCTTTTAAAATTTCAGAGCTAAAAGAAATATCTGGATTCAAAATGAGATGATAATGAGATTGTTGCTTTAAATGATCTAAAATACTATTATGGCCTCTACCAAAACCTAGATTATGTCCAGTAAACAAATAATAAATTCCATCTCCTTCAATTTTTTCTTTAATTACTGGGGATGGAGAATTATCTATGATATAAATTTTTATTGAAAATGGATACTCTAAAAAAGTATCAATAATTTTTTGAAGTTCAGCTGGATGCTCTTTGTAAACTACTATTGAGGCCGTTATGTATTTTTCTTTTGACATTAATATGCGTTTTCCTCTCCTTTGAAAACATTAAAAACTGTCATTAAAATAATTTTTACATCTAGTAAAAAAGACCAGTTCTCAATATAAAAAATGTCTAGGCGTACCCTATTTTTAATATCTGATCTCTTTTTTATTTCACCCCTATAACCACTTACCTGAGCAAGACCTGTAATTCCTGGCTTAACAGCATGTCTTTTAAAATAATCATCTACATCTTTCTGATATTCTGAGGATAAAGACGGTATATGAGGTCTTGGACCAACAACACTCATATCACCTTTTATAACATTGAGAAACTGAGGGAGTTCATCGATACTTGTTTTACGTATGAATGACCCAATTTTTGTAACTCTGGTATCATTTTCAACTGCATGAATTTTATCTGACATCGCATTAATTTTCATAGATCTAAACTTATAACAAATAAATTTTCTACCATCCAATCCTTCGCGTTTTTGAGAGAATATTGCTGGACCTTTTGATTCAATTTTAATAAGAACCCAAAGTATAGGAATTAACCATGACAAGATGAATAAACAAACTAAAAAAGAAAAGCAAATATCAAATAGCCTCTTTATAAAATAATTCTCATTAAATTCAAAAGGCAGTTTTTTTACGTTTAATACCACTAAAGTGTCATCATAAAACTCAATATTTTGATTTTTACTGTAGAGTTTATTTGAATCAGGAATTAATTTTAGAATTATGTTATTTGAGTTTGAAAAAGATCTAATCTTAGCAATAGTAGTATTGTTTAATTCATTTAAAGAACAGTAAATTTCGTCGACTGTATGATCTAAAATAAATTGAAAACTATCCTCTATTGTACCTAATTTATCATTTTTAGCTTTGTTGGTGAAATACCCTAAAAACTTGTATCCTAAAGTTTTATTGTGATTAAAAAGTGAGATCATTTTTTTTGAGGAATCATCGATTCCTATAACAACAACTTTTCTAAAATTTTTTCCAAGATTTCTGTACCATTTTAAAGAGTAATAAAAAATAATTTTTAATAAAAATGTGCAAGAGAGTATTGACGATACTATTAGAAATTGATTATGAACAATAAAACCCTCCTTGAAAATTCCGAAAAAAGTAAAGAAGCCAAGAATAAATATAAAATAATGTCTTACTGAAAGACTAAGTAATCTAAGAAACTTCGTGAATCTGTATACTTGATAATATTTTGAAATTATTGAAGATAAAATCCAAAAGGATAAAATATAAACTATAAAATTTGTGTTGTAGTAATTAGGATCTGAAATAAAAAAAACAACTAAAAATATTGAAATACAATCGATAACTAATTTTAGGGGAGTTATTAAAAATGAATATCTGTATTTCATGTCAATAGATTGAAAAACAAATATAGTATTTAACTTATAACCTTACCAATTAAACTATTGATGTCAAAAAGCTTCTCAGCAATCTTTTTTTGTCTGTTTAAATCATATTCTTTTACAAGCAATTCTTGAATTGAAGAGGCAATGATTTTTTTATCCCATGTGGAAAGAACCTTGTGAAGATTATAATCGTTAAATAATTTTTCCAACTCACTATTCTTGTCAGTGATTACTAAAATTTTAGTTCCTGAAGCTAATATATTGGGTAGTTTGGAAGGCAATGATCCTTTTGATGTGTTAGGTGCCTGTGGTACAATTTGAATACTACTTCTCGTATATAATTCTTGTACATATTCTTTTTTTACCAGGGGATAAAATCGTATGTTTTTGTTTTCATTTTTCTTTTTTAATTCTTCAAAAATTGGCCCCTGAGAGAAAAAATAACAAACAGTATTAGCTATATTTTTAGAAATAAAATTGAAGACTTCGAGTAATTCGTGAGGATTTTGTTTTTCTCCTAAAGCTCCAGAATAAACTATATTATGTTGGTTTTCAGGTAAAATGTTTTTGAGATGATTAGAAATAGTGATGTCTCCAATGGTTATAAATGGATACTGTACTTCACATTTTTCATTTCTAATTTCATAAATATTTACTGCTTCATTTTTCATTTCATCAGAAAGAAAAATTAATTTATCACAATTTTTAAAACAATATTTTTCTACGTTTCTTATAAAAAAACTTATGAGCTTACTTAAGAAACCTTTTTTCTGTAAAGAATATATAATCTGTAAATCATGGATAATTCCAATTTTTTTAATTTCTTTTTTAATAAAAAAAGAAGCAAAATAAAAAGCTAAACTAGGCGGAAATATTGGAATTATAAGATCTATTTGACTTTGGTGTTTTCTAATATTTTTAAATATGAAAAAAGCATACCATAATTCAAGAACAAGCCTCCTCAAAGAGGCTTTTTTTGAATATTTAATTTTTTCACCTCCTCTAATAATATTGATCCCCTTGAGGGTGTCTGATGAAAATTTAGTTTTCCATTCTGGGTAAAAAGGGTGAGAACATAAAACAGTAATATGATGACCTTGTTCTTGAAGTTTTAAAGCAAAATCTGTATTAAATTTACCTGTTGATATGGGTTCTGGGTAAAAAAAAGGAGATATGAGTACTATCTTTTTTAGTTTATTCACGAATTCTATCTCTTATAATTTTTGCCGGAGTACCAATACATATTTTGTTTGATGGAATATCTTTATAAACACTACTTCTAGAGCCAATAACAGAACCTTCTCCAATAGTAGTCCCTGGCGCAATAAAAACACCGGTTGCAATCCATACTTGATCACAAATTTTTATTGGTTTTTGATAAATAGGAAAATCTGTTTTCAAGTAATCATGAGAGCCTGTACAAAGATAGGATCTTTGAGATATGACAACATGATTCCCAATAGCTATTTCTCCTAAGGTATATAAATCTACATCATCCCCAATCCAACTATAATCTCCAATACTTAATTTCCATGGATATGTTATTTTAACTGAGGGTCTAATAATTACTTTTTTTCCAATCTTTGCTCCAAATAAACGTAGTAAAAAGTTTCTCCATCCATACAAAAACTGTGGAGAAGTTCTAAAAAAAATAGATTGAACCAACCACCATAATTGAACTGTAAAAGCATTTCTTCCTCTAAAATTTTTAGGCAGTTTGAATGTTTTTAAATCTTGAATCAACATTATTTAATAATTTTTATCAAATTTTCTTTAAACCTATTGACTGTGAAATTAGCTAAAAAATACTGTTCGTTATATGTCGCTATTTTTTTTAATTCACTTTTATTGTTTGCAATATAGGTTAATATATCTTGAATGCTTTTGACACTATTTTTTTCAACTATAAATCCATTGATATTATCTCTAAAGATGTCTAGAATTCCTGCATGATTTGTAGTTACCACTAAATTTTTTGTAGCCATAGCCTCTAGAATAGAAATTGGCTGACCTTCCATTTTATAAAATGTTGGAAGCACAAATATATTACCCCAATTTAAAAGATTTTTTTTAGCCTCTCCATTGACTATACCTACATATTCTGTATGCTTTAATTCATCAAATAACTTGAAAATTTCTTTAGAAAACTTTTCATCTATGTCTCCTGCAATTTTAGCCGTATATTTAATATTATTTATTTCTAAATTTTTTAACGCCGCTAATAAGCAAATAATCCCCTTTTCTTTCATCAGATTGCTCAAATAAAAAATTCTAAGTTCATCATTTACTAATTTTTTTTCTTCTTTGTATAAGTAATCTTGAGCAAAATTTGGTAAACAAAAAATCTTACTTTCATCTATAAAAGGAATGAGATTTTCTTTCAATGAATCAGATAAGACTATCCCTTTTGTAAATCTTGAAAGTAGAAAATAAAATACACCTCTTTTAAATCCATTTAAAGAGTTATACTCTTTTCTCAAATAGTTTCCATGAACATGTATAATTAATTGTTTATTTAAAATGGAACTTAAAATAATGAAAAAAGTATATTTTAAAACTCCAAAAAATGTTTGGCCTGGAGTAATGTATATAATTTTGTGATTAAATATTTTTACAAGCTTAAAATTTTGAGACAAATAGAAAAAAAATTTTTTAAATGTAAATTGCCCTAATTGTTCATCAAATTTTGAATAAGAAGTATTGATAAAATCTACCTTAAAAAAAGAATCTTCACTTAAAATATCCTTTACTACCTGATTTGCTAAAGAAACACCAGAGACAGGTTCTGGGAAGGGTCCTATCATTAAAATTGATTTTTTTTCTTTCAAACCTTTACGTGTTAATTTTGATGATAAACCTCTATAAAAGGAGAGCACATTACTTCAATAGAGTAATTAGTTTGGCAATCCTTCACAATGTTTTTTCTTTTATCAATCCATTGATCTCTAAATTCATACATGTGAAGAATTTTTTCACATAGGTTATCTACATTATCCGTTTGAAAATAAATAGCATTTTCTCCCTCTTTGACAGCTTCAATCTCAGGGGAATGATTTTCATGTTTAGATACTATCATAGGGACGCCAAATCCAAAACTTTGAGTAACAGATAACCCAATATAACCCGGTGAAATACTAAAAAGAGATGAAAAGTATAATTGCTTTAAGGTTTTATAATCGTCTACATGACCATATAATTCAATCCTAGTATTTAAATTATTTTGTTTAATATATTCTGAAATTTTTTGCTTTTCAGGCCCATCCCCAACCAGATATAATTTTGTGTTTTTAGGCAACTTATTGAAAATAGCATGAAAGCTTTTAATAAATAAAAACGCTTTTTTACTTCTAGTTAACCTTCCAACATAAATCATGTTATTAATCAATGACTTTGTATGGTTGGTTTTCATTTCCGAAATTTGGTATAAAGAATTACTTGCAAAGTATATTTTTTTATTTGGCATTTTTATTAGTAACTCTTTTTGCTGAGTTTTGGTATATACTATTATAATATTTCCCATTAACCTCATAAGGTGTCTAATCTTATCGGAAAAACTATTTTTACCAGCTCTTGGCCAGGCATGCCCCCATAACACTGTTTTTCTATTTAAAGTTTTTCTTATTATTAAAATAATCCAATTGGATATTATTCTTGGGTTCATTTCTAAAACCAATATATTTTTACGAAAAATAATTGACCACATCCCAAATTGAAATAAAAACATCCTATTAAGAAAAAAGAAGTTTGTTATTTTATTTCTTTTCGAATAGGTTAAATCACTGGTCACAGATTTTTCAAAATAACAATCACCACTATACAATTGAAAATCATCTTTTAAAACACCTCTTAAGTAATCAAAAAATTTATTCCTGTAACTTGGAGTTACTGTTTGTAAAATAATGAACTTATTCATGCGTAAGAAGAACCTTTTTTGTATTAAAATTATTCCATAAAAAATAATTGATGATAAAGCAAAAGAAAATTACTCCAGACTGCCTGCTTAAAACATTTTCAAACAAAAATGTAAAACTGTATAGAACTAAAATGGAAAACATAAGTTCATCCTTAAATTGTAATGATTTTTTAAAATAATAAAATAATATTCCTATAAAGATTATAAAGCCTAATATCCCGCTTGACAGCCATATAAATAAATACTGATTATGAGTATTATATCTTTTTTTTGGAAAATTAGTATTTTCTTCCTGATAGCATTGATCTAATTGTTCTTGAACATCTCCAATACCATACCCAAAAATAGGACTTTTTATCAATGATTTTAGTCCACATTTATAATTCACAAATCGAATACTGGTAGAATTATTCTCATCTAGCTTTCTGTATGAATTTATATCTATAATTTCTTTAAAACGATTGTTTTTTGAGGGTATTAAAACAAAAAAAGAAGTTAAAATAAGAACCAAATAAAAAAAATGAACTTTAGTAAATTTTTTCTGTCTAAATAGTTTTATGATAAATACCATTAGAAGACTTAAAATAACACCCTTACTCATTAACATGAGTAAAAGGGACAATAAATAAAACTGAGAAAATGCTAGTATAATATTTTTTGAAGAGATTTTTTTTATTCTGTCAAAAAAAGAAAAGCCGAAAATTATAGCTATGGAAATAAAAATCGATACATAAATAGGGTGCTCACCAATATATTCATTATCAAAAATTGCAATTCTATAAAAATTTGAATCTTTGGTTAGGTATTTTGAGTTTTCGTATATTTCAAATAAATAGAAAGAAATTGTAGTAAAAATTAAACAACTTATGTAATACCCTCTTAAAAAAAAGGACTTTATCTTTATAAGATCTATATTGGATTTACCAAGTAAAAGGTAAAATATGATTGGAAAGACTAACAAGCTTAATGTAGTCTCTATCTTTTTTAAGCCTCTTGATATATCATCCGAAAACCATACACTTAAGAACAAAATAAAATATATAGAACTAACTACAAAGAATGTTTTTTTGAATGTACTTTTTTTTGGTGTTATGATTCGATAAACCAAGGAACAAAGCACTAACAATAAAACACTTATACTTTCAAACTTATGAGGGATTAATGGATAAATCCCAAATAATGAAACCCCTACAAGTATGAGGTAAGTGGATATAGTATTTTGTGCTTTGATCATTCAGTAATATTCTCTTTTAATTTAAAATCTTTTTTATTCTTATTAAAATAATACCCTGAAAACAATCCTAATGAAAGGTATAGCCCTTTATGCATCCACAGCGTAAAACTAACCATAGTCTCTGTGAAAAAATAAACAATCAATATAAACAGAAGTGAAAAAATAAAATTCTTATGTTTTGTTCTATTTGAAATTTCAAAAATTATATAGAGCATAAAGAGAAAATAGATATTGATAATGATACCTAAAATACCATATTGAGCTATATTTTCAAGGAAAAAATTATGAGGATAGGGTAAATAACCAAAAATATCATATGCTCCAGGACCTGAACCAGTTAAAGGGAATCTCATAAATATTTCAAAACTTTCACCATAAGACAACAACCTATGATTAATGGAATTATCTCCTAAAGATCTAAACAATCTTTCAAATAAACTTTCATAACCAATCTTAGAAACGACATAAAAAGTTAAAGGCAAAATAACTAAGCACATCAACACCAAAAGTTTTTTACTAATCTTGAACCCTTTTAAGTATAACATTATAATAAAAGATATAATTATACTTAATAAAATTCCTTTCGTGTTTGAGGCAAATAATACCATCAATAGGAAAACTAATAAAAGCCCTCTAGATACTAAACTACCAATATTGATTGGTAATAAGTTTTTATCTATGATTAATGATGAAATAATTACTAATACAGCAAAACCAATTAATTGACTAAAAGGAATCGGATGTACACCTGGTATTGTTAATCGATCTACATAACCACTGCTAAAGTATAAAAGAATAAGACTAATTATACCTAAACAAACCCCAAGTATTAATGTAACTTTTAGAAAATCTATTATTAATTTATTTGGTTGTTCAGCGTTTAATATAATGATCTTACTTATGAAATAGTACGATGAAGCTAAAAGAATAAATCTACCTGTGTAAGCTACAGATGCAGCCATGTTTGCACTAAAAATTGAGGTGTAAAAAAGAGTTACGATGACAAGAACAAAGAAAACATCAATAAAACTCAATTTAAACTTTAAATTTTTGTTTTTACTGTATAGTTTGACTAGTATCAATGCAAATCCTAGTAAAGGAATAATAGCACCTAATAAGAGATCAGATTCGTTAATACATTTAAAACAAAGATTATCAAAGTCTAAAGAAACAACCGCTCTAACAAGATTGATTTGCACCAATACCGCTAATCCAGCAATAGGCTTTCGCCAACACATGTAGAGTATGAGTAAACCTGTAAAAAGAGATAATATCATTTCTTTTTTTAATTAAATATAAGATTTAGTGATGCTAATTTTTCTCATCCTATATATTTATCATTTCATTACCAAATTTATTAACCTCTCTTTTGTAAAGATAATAGGCTACTATTAAAATAAAGAGTTCTGAAATAGTAGCAGAAATTGCAACTCCATAAATTGAATAATATTGTACCAATGTTATCACCAAAATAATATTAAAGATTCCTCCCATAGATAAAATCTTAAGACGCTGGTTAAATGCTTTAACTGCTGGAAAAAATAAACTTACAAATAACATATTTAAAGAGGATAAAAATCCTATGAGCCCTAAAATTTGAAAAATCACATAATAACTTGTTATCATATCGTCATTATAAATTAGATTTAATATGTCTACAGCGAATAAAAATATGAGGAAAGAAATTATGGCTCCTAATGCTCCCATATAATATTTCATTTTATTAATAATGCTAACAATGGTTATTTTGTCTTTTACTACTATGTTAGGAAATAGTGCTTGATACAATGGAATATATATACTTTTAGTAGCTACAACTAACTTCTCCATACTTGAGTAAACTCCTGCTACTGAATCTGAAATAAAAATCCCAACGATTAAAGTATTTATTTTAGTGTAAAAACTAACCGCCAAATTTGACAAAAACAAACTAAAGCTTTCTTTTGCAATACTGATAGCCTCATTAAAAATAGGCTTCATAAAACTGACATATTTTAAGCTAAGAATGAATCCTAAACAACCTGATAAAATAAATCCTAAACCATTTAAAATTGGCACATAATAATAATCTCCAGGGGTTTTGATAATGATGAAAACAGAAATGGTGAAAATAACTTTAGCCAAAACGTTTATAATTGTAATAATTCTCATTTCTTCAATACCTCGGAAAAAAAAGGCAGGAAATAATGCTTCGCCAAAGACCATACCAAAACTGAAGAAATACACAAGGTATTCTCGAGAGAATTTATCTACATAAAAAATAAAAAAAGCTAAAATTATAAAGGCTATAATAACTAAAAACATCTTTAAAAAAAAAACATCAAAAAAATATTGGGATACCTTTTTTTTGTCGTTTTTTATCAAAGCTACTTGTCTTGTAGCACTCATATCAAGACCAAATTCAGTGATAATAGTTAAAAGTATGGCGAATGACTGGGCAACCATCACAATTCCAAATTTGTTAATTCCAAGTGTTCTTACCAAATAAGGGATTGTTATTAGAGGTAAAATGAAATTTGCCCCCTGTATCATCAATAAATAAATATAATTTTTAAATACTGTACCCTTAATTTTGTCTTTCCAGTTATGTAATGACATTAGTTAATTTTGGTGATTTGACTTGAATTAATCATAAAACCAGTTATTGTCTACTTTTTGTAATTCTCTAAATACTTATTCAAATCAAAAAGTAAAATGACAAACAAGGTCAATAAAAATGATAAGGCTGCCATGATAAAAATTAAGTTTTTGGTAATCCCCTTTATTTCTGACCCCACAGATTTAAAATTAGAAATGATATTAATAACCTCAGATTTAGTAGCAATATCTTGATAAGTTAGATTCAAATCATAAATGATTTTTCTATCAATTTCAAATAAATCATTCTCTTTGTTAATGTTGCTATTGCTTCCCAGGTCAATATTGGTTCCCTTTGAATTATTTTTAGCCCCCTCTAGAATTGCTCTCATATACACATTACGCAATGAATCAACCTCAATAAAATTAGCTTTTAAAATAGAATCTTTGGTATTAAGATTTTCTCTGGTTAGATTTCTAATTTTATTAAAAAAAGTATTTTTTTCAATAGAATTAATTATTACACTCTCTAGATCATTGAAAATATCACTAACTGTAGCTTCTACTTCTATGTTGTGAACTAAGTAATCATAATCGGTAAAACTAGCCTCAAAATTATCAAAATCGTAACTTTTTACTGTTAACGTATCAACTTCTAATATAAATTTATCATAGGCATTTATAATATCGTTTGAATTTATTAATGGCGTAATTTCAAACTTTCTTAATGCTGATGCTTTTGAAGAATCAAGTTGAAAAATGGAAGCTAACTGTTTTGTGTTTTGTTGCTTTACTAAATCATTATAGTATTTAATGTTCTCGTAAAGTAGTTGTGTGCTCTTGAAATTAGGCTTTACAATTAAATTCGATCTAAATTTTGTTTCTTTTTTATTTTCCAAGAAGAATCCCAGTATTCCCCCAATTAAAACAGCTATGGTAAACTTAAGAATATGTGATTTAAAAAAAATTAAAATTAAAATTAACCTATGAAATATACCTCTGAATATATTTCCTATGGAATTAAAAAAATTTCTGAATCCTTTTCCGATAACAGTGAATAAAGACCCAAGGTCTAACTCTTCGTCATTGTTTTGCTTTTTTGTTGACATATTATTTCTTTAATTAGTTTTTGTATTAAAAATTTGTTCTAGTATTTTTTTTGTGATTGCATATGTTGGAATTACACCAGACATTCCTAGCCCACCCGAAGCGAGAGTTGCTCCAGTTTCTAATGGGTTGTCAGAAGCATAATACGCATAACGTACTTTTACATTTTCAGATATATTTCCTCGTATCTTAGACGCTGATTGAATGGCTTTTTGATAGTGCGCTCCCTCCATTTCTAGACCAATTACATTCCATGTTGAATCATGAAAGAATTTAAGTAAATCTTTGTTTTGTAGAGATGTTCCTAATACGGTAACCATAGCTCCGTCAATAGAAGTTACTCCAAACCCCTCAAGATCTTCTTTTGTCAATTGATTTGTAAATGGATAATTATCTGCTGTCCCTTCAAAAATATGTGCTGAAGGAATCATGATGTCACCTTTTCCTCCCTCTAAAATTCCAGCTTTACCCATAATTGATATAGATTCAACATTTAAATGCGTTGAACTTTTATTTTCTTTATAAGGTTTTAACAACTCATCCATAGTCTCATAGGCCTGTTCACCAAATGCATAATCCATCACAATGATTACAGGATTTTCACCTTTAATGTTTTCATTTTTAAATTGTGATTTGTCAATACTTGCTTTTTTAGTGTCTATAACCTGAACATTAATATTAGTTCCGGAAGTATCTTTTATGTAGATCAACCCATTTTCAGAAGCGTATTCTTTTACTTTTTTCTGAAGGGGTTTACTATCACTATTGCTCAGTATCTCGTACAATTCAAATCCTTCTTTATCCTTTGCTATTGTTGATAACGCATTAGTTGCATAAATAGTATTGAGAACACTATGCATATTTGCACTAATAATGTGTATAGGCCTATCTAAAAGAGCATTATCTTTCAATATTTTTTTAATCGTATTGGCCCAGATCTCACCATAGATGTGATGCCCAATTTCTTCTCTCAAAACAGAGCTAAAATTAATAGCTCTCTTTTGTTCATTGCAAGTCTCACCGATTGCCAATTTACCTAACCAATATATAATCTGAAAAAAACGATCTGGATTCTCTGTAGAATAAAAAGTTTTATAGGTATCTGCAATCTCATCGTATGTTCTTCCTAAAACACTTGCCAAATGAACTTTAGTAACTTCTCTTTCTTCATCAGAAATATTTTTGTGATGAAGAACAATCTCCTCTAAGTTTTTCCATTCTCGGGTAACATCTCCTTTTGTATTTAATAAAATACGGTCTTTTATTTTATGAGATTCTATAAATAAAAATGTAAGGTGTGTTAAAATATCATAGATTTCTGATCTTCCTCTAGTAATCTCAATATTCATTTGATCTTTGTCAATCCTATAACAATTTCTTCTTCTCTTAGGAGGAATAATTACCTTAAAATGTGATTTGTTGTATCGCTCATCTGCAGTAAGGTTTATAAACTGACACTCTTCAATTCCTTCAGGTAAGCGTTCTATAACATAAATCAACCCATTTAACTCTACTCGTTCCTCCGCAATAGAACCATAAATTTCAGGTCTAAGAAGCAATAGTGATTTTCGCAAGGTCTCCCCAGAAACACCCATGGGCTTATAAAAACCTCTACTAAATAGATGTCTCATCGATATGTATAATCGTTCAATTGCGTTTGTTGATTCTTGAGCCCTAGTTCTTTCTTTATGATTGGTTTTTGGCATAGTGTTTTAATGTGTAAATATAGGCAATTCGACCAGATTTAAGCCCCATTAAGAATATTGGTATATCTACTTTTGTTTTTAAGAATTTTAACCGCTTCTAAAAGTACCATATCGTTTTTTAATTTTTTCTCGTAAACCCCATTCTTGTAGTAATATCTTACTAAAATATGATCTGTAATTTGGTCTGATATAAAATCTTGATCTTTGGAAAGCTCATCAATTTTAACTCGTAGAAATTTCTTCTTTATTTCTTGATATTCTTCAGAAATTAAATCAAAATTTGAAGACGATTTAAACGCATCCATAAAGAAGTGCTCTTGAGAAGTTTTAAACGTAGTATCTGAGGTTTTAATATAATTCAAAAAATCTTTAAAATTTGAGGTAGAAAAAGAAAAGTTATGCGCTGAACTTATCGTTGGGTTTTCATAATAGAAATTTGTAGCAAAATTAAAAATTGCTCTTGATTTTAGTAATGCTTTAGTTGATTCATTTCTCTTTGAAAAACCTACCGTTATATCTGGAGTAATTCCTCCTCCATCATAAACCAACCTTCCGTTTTTTGTGCGAAAAGAGTTGACTGTTCCATCTGAAAACTTCGGAACTTCTCCACTTTTATCTCTATTAGCATAATCCAATTCTTGAATACATCTTCCACTTGGTGTATAATATTTAGAAATGGTGAGTTTAAGTTGAGTCCCATAGGATAAATTTATATAACGCTGAACCAAACCCTTACCAAATGAGCGTTCCCCTAAAATAACTGCCCTATCATAATCTTGAAGGGCACCCGCAACTATTTCAGAGGCAGATGCTGATTTTTCATTAACTAAAACCGTTAAAGGAATATTTATATCTAGAGGAATTTTTGTGGCATTATAAATAGTACTCCATTTTTTAACTTTAGCTTTAGTTGATGTAATTTTACTTCCTTTAGGCAAGAAGAAATTTGAAATTTTTATAGCCTCTCCAAGGGAACCCCCTGGATTATTTCTTAAATCAAAAACTAATTTTTTCATCCCTCTTTTCTTTAATTCTAGAAAAGCTTTTTTAACCTCAGAAGAAGCTTTTTGATTAAAACGAGTTAAGGCAATATATCCTGTTTCTGGATCAATTAAATCATAAAAAGGCACAGGATTTATCTCAATTTTTTCTGTAACTACTGTTTTTTTTAAAACTTTTCCTTGTCTGTAAATAGAGAGATCTAAAGAGGTGTTTGGAGCTCCTTTTAATATTTGTGACAGTTGATCAGGATCCATATTTTTAAGAGATTGACTACCTGCTTTTATAATAATATCTCCGGCTTTAAGTCCTTTCACATCGGCTTCGTAACCTTGATAAACTTCATTTAATGTAATTCCCCTATGATCAAAAAAAACTGATACTCCTATTCCTGAATATTCTCCCGCTCTTCTAATTTTAGCTTCTTCAACTTCTTGTTCATCAAAATAATTTGTGTATGGATCTAGCTCTTTTAGCGTAT
>Ga0228615_1000150_pt1 | contig 38924 bp, 35 predicted proteins | sample 16DmetaG_FD_190530 | JGI IMG/M metagenome (GOLD analysis project Ga0228615, IMG submission 190530) | Seawater microbial communities from Monterey Bay, California, United States - 16D | ecosystem: Environmental > Aquatic > Marine > Coastal | place: USA: California | collected 2016-10-17
CGGATTTTCAGAGAGGTGGTGCATGGCCGTCGTCAGTTCGTACTGTAAAGCGTTCTGTTAAGTCAGATAACGAACGAGACCCTCATCTCTATTTGCTACCCGTCTCTCCGGAGGCGGCGCACTATAGGGAGACCGCTGGTGTTAAACCAGAGGAAGGCGAGGGCAACGACAGGTCAGTATGCCCCGAATGTCCTGGGCTACACGCGCGCTACAAAGGACGGGACAATGGGAAGCCAGGCCGAGAGGCCGAGCTACCCCGAAACCCGTTCATAGTTCGGATCGTGGGCTGTAACTCGCCCACGTGAAGCTGGATTCCGTAGTAATCGTGTTTCAATATAGCACGGTGAATATGCCCCTGCTCCTTGCACACACCGCCCGTCAAACCATCTTAGTTGGGGGTGGGTGAGGCTGCGCTTGCTTCGGCATGGCGTATTCGAGCCTGTCTTCGACAAGGAGGGTTAAGTCGTAACAAGGTATCTGTAGGGGAACCTGCAGATGGATCACCTCCTAAGAAAACCGGAGGCTGGAGTTCTTTGTCGAACTCCAGTCTCCACCTCTTTTTTTTGACCTATACCACTTTACTTTTTACACCACGCAGAGTAGAGTTTCTCGATCACGACCAAACCACATTGGGCGACGCTTCGTGCGCTCAAGATGTTATTTTCTCAGCCATCGTTTGCCTGAACGTCAGTAAGCGTAGCCTTGGTGCTTCAGTGTTGACCGTGATTGTGGCACCACGATTGAAGTGAACCTCGTCCCAGCCATCTGGGACCACATAGCCCCGGTGCATGTCTGACGTGATGGTTGTGGCAGCATCAGTCCAATCCATCCAAGCCCATGGCATGGCTGTCCGTTGATCGTGCGGCACGTCTCGAGCCACAACAAAATAGTGCGTCTTTTTCTGCTCTTGATCAACCTTTGAGCGAAGTTTCTTGTGTTCATCAACCGAGATGGTATGGTTTAGCCATGCTCCTTGGCCCAGCCAAGTTGAAAACAACAGTCCACTGCTTTGTTGTTCACACTTCATGTCTCCACGTCGCAAGTGATACTTGCTTGGTGCATACTGGTGAGTGTTGGCAATCAGGAGATCATTCATCGCAGGGTCGGTCGTGAAACGGTTGCCAGATGTCGAATCGATGATGGCTTGTAAGCGAGGTAAATCGTTGACAATTGCCTTACCTGTCAAAGCCTGTCGGACATCATCAGCAAAGGTTCCAACGTTGGAATCCATGTAAAAGCCAAAACTTCCTTCGGGGTCATCATCCCGGGGATGAGAATTAACACCCATCACGGGTGTTGCAGCGTCGATGTTGTGTGAGATGCTGGTCAAGGTTCCGTCGCCCCCCAACACGATCACCAAGTCACGTCCAATGAAATCAGCTCGACGAACACGTTCGCGAGCACGGATATCGATCCTCAGCCCCCCCATCTCATCGCTGCACCGTTGAAGTTCTGCCGTGATGATGTCAAGGCTTGCATCGTGCACGGCTTCAAAATTTTTCTTGTAGACGACGAGCACATCTGACACATAAACCCCTCCTTGACCCTGCCACGGGGTGCTCCCTCTTCAACACAACCTTCACTGGAATACCAGCATTGATGTACTTCCTGCTGTGTTTGGGAATCATGGAACCCTCACCTTGGGATGATGAAAAAGAACAGACGCCCAGTCAAGATGCGCCCCCATCAACGAATCTTTGGAATCCAGCGGAAGCCCAGCCGGCTCAACAACCAATGATCATGGGTGCTCCAGTACAACAACAGTTTGGCCATCAACCAATCATGATTACCCAAGCGCCGTCGTCTTCTCCAAAGGTCATTGGAATCCTTGTCATTGTTTTTGCAGTTCTGAACATCCTTGGAGAACTTCTTGGTTTTCTTGGCCCAGGGGCTTTTAAACGCCCTGCACTGTTGATTGCAGCAAGTGTTCTCGGCCTTGGTTTGAGCGGTGCCAGCATCGCTGGTGGAGTGATGATGATCAACTACCAACGCCGTGGTTTGATCCTTGTTTGTCTCGTAATCCTTGTGTCAACAATCATACAAATTGGAGCGTTGCAAATTGCTGTTGATTATGATCAACTGTATGAAGACGGTGACTTGACCGAAGAGGAATACAATGCATTAACGGAAATTGATGATGGAGGTTTGGTCCAAGCCATTGGTACAGTCTTCGTCGTCATCTGTAATGGGGTTTGTCTGGGCATCGTTGCCATCCCTCTCATGGTATCGAACAACGGTTTGGACAATTCTAAATTGTTTGGTTAACAACCTCAAGCATCAACAACCGCTTGCCCCGTGAATGGAGCATGGGCACACTTGTGACTGGCACATCGGCGACCTACGTCGAAGAACTCTGGATCAACACCAATGAACGCTATGAAATTCGCTGCATCACTCGAGATGTACAACGTGTTGTGGCTGAAAGTGGAATCATTGACGGATTGGTTTTAGTGAACCCAATGCACATCACAGCCTCATGCTATGTCAACGATCTCGAGTATGGGTTGCATCATGACATCACCCAATGGCTCGAACATCTTGCACCATTTTACGGCATCCACGGTAAAAGTGGAGAAGAATACCAGCATCACAAGACAGGTGAAGACAATGGGGATGCTCACTTGAAGCGCCAGCTCTTAGGTCAACAAGTGACCATGGCTGTTTCAAATGGACAGTTGCACTTGGGGACATGGGAACAGATTCATTATGCCGAATTTGATGGTCAACGCGACAAACGGATTTTGGTGAAGGTCATCGGTCTTCTTGCAGACTGATGCTTCAGCAACCTTGCAAGGGCAGACTTCTATAACTGCGCCACAGCATGGCGGTGCATGGAAAAACCGAAGCCCGATTTCAATCAGGGCTTCATCAAGGTCACCTATCCCTACACTTGGCAAATGTGGCTCGTCTGGGGATTGATCTTCATTGTGATGCTTATTGGTCTTTTCAAAGCGCCTTTGGGGCTTGTTCTGTCGTTGGCTATGCTTCCTTTTCTGGCGATATTTTCACCCACCGGCCTCGAGCAACAATTGCACAAAATGCGTAAGGAAGCTCCTCAGCCGGATGACCTGGAGGCTCAAGCACTCACTTCGGGCTACAGCCTCACAGATTGGTTCTACGGCCACACAGAGTATGTGCCTACGGCAGATGCTAGCGATTGGGTTCTGCCAGCACCAGGGCCAAAATCATGGTTTATGCAACGGCCGTATCATCCCGATCCAAGCAATGAATTGATTCCAGAGCATCCACGGAAAATAGGCACGCCAAAACCTGCCAATTTGTCCAGTTATGGGTTGTTTTTGATTGCCTTTCTGTTGGGCATGTCTGTATTCGCAATCATCGGCATCAATGAAGCAAAAGCAAGCGCCTCCATCGAGGATGACACCATGCTTTTGCTGCCCTACATCACGATGGGGGTTGGTGCAGTCTGGTTGATTGGTGGTTACTTCAAACAACGTCAACAAACCGTGATGATCGACACCTCGACCGAAACGGTACGGGCAGCCTCGGCTGGGCCAACGGAATTGGTTGGCCAAGTTCGACCGACGTTCTCTGGTGGCATGGACATCAAAGTTGACGGTCATCCCCATCGCTTGGTTCCAGGTTGTGTGTCCTATGAATGGGTCTATGAAGCGCTGGTTCGAGAAACCCACACAGTCATTCGAAATGGTCGACCAACAAGGCGCACAAAAGATGTCTGGCGTCGTGTGCGGAGTCGGAAAGGGGATGTTCCTTTTTTGCTTCACGACGGGACTGGAGCCATCTATGTGCGCCCCTCGACCTTTGAGCGGAAAGAATGGGGGCAATACGCCAAGCGATGGGAGACGAGCGACCGGGACACTCGCAGAGATCCTTACTGGCGTTTTTACCAAGAGAAACTCTTCAACAAAAGGCGTGTTCTTCGCCATCGATGGACCATTCACGCCCTCAGAATTGGAAACCCAGTCTATGTGCTCGGTTATCTCAATCAACGGCCGCTTGAAGAGTTGGATTGGCCGGGCGTGTCCGATGTTTCGGAATGTGAATCTCCCCTCTGTTCACCAACCGACATGAGTTCTATTTGGGAAAATAAAGAAGACAACCATGTGGATTACAAGGAACCCGTTCCAAACGCCCGTCTTGATTGCAGAGGAAGGGACACTCCTGGCATGCCTGCAATGATTAAACGAGGCACTGAATTGACCAATATCGCTCGTCTACGTTCGAGGAGTGAAATCCTTTTCCTTCCCTTCTTGACGGCTGTTGCAGGCGTCTTCATGCTCTTGTTGTTGTGACAGTGAGGTTCATGACCTCGGTCCCAGTGGCACACTCATGGCAGAAGATGTTGTGATTGTGGGCGGAGCGAGAACACCGTTTTGTGAATGGGTCGGCGGTAAGCGAGGCGATGGCAAAACGGGCGGCTTATTGAAATCAGTCAGCGCTCAACAACTCGGTGGAATTGCGATCAAAGGCGCTCTTGAAATGACCGGAACTGATCCAGCATCAGTGGACCATGTGGTCATGGGTTACGCATTGCAAACTTGTGCACAATCCATCTATGGTTCACGTCATGCAGGACTTCAAGCGGGTATCCCTCAAGAAGTTCCAATGCTGACCCTCTCCCGTATTTGTGGTTCAGGAGTCCAATCCATCGTGACCGGTGCACAAATGATCATGCTCGATGAAGCGGCCACAGTTGTCGCAGGTGGGATGGAAAATTCAAGCCAAGCCCCGCATGTGTTGCGCGGAGCACGTGAAGGATGGAAACTCGGTCGTTCCCCAAAGGTTGAGGATTACTTCATGACCAACCTTCAAGACGAAACATGTGGGCTGTTCATGGCACAAACTTCTGATGAATTGTGCAAGCGGAAAGGCGTTACACGAGAAGAAATTGATGCCTTCGCAGCCCTCTCGCATTCAAGGACGGCAGCCTCCGTTGAGGCTGGTCTGTTCGAGCAAGAAATCACTCCAGTGGTCATCAAGAGCCGCCGTGGTGAAAAAATCATCACGCATCAGGATGAAGATCACTTCGTCAAGAATTGCACACCTGAAAGCCTTGCAGCGCTCCCTACCGCCTTCGGACCAGAATCCTTTGTCACCGCAGGTAATGCTTCTGGCATCGTCGATGGGGCAGCTGCAGTCGTGATCAAATCAGAATCCAAGGCAAAAGCAGACGGCGATGAACCGCTTGCACGCATCGTTTCTTGGGGCATTGTGGGGCTAGAACCTGCAATCATGTCTTACGGGCCTGTGCCATCTTCACGCAAAGCGTTGGAAAAGGCTGGCTTAAACGTGGAAGACATCGATCGATGGGAGATCAACGAGGCGTTTGCAGGTCAAGCACTGGCCTGCGTTCAAGATTTAGGAATCGATGTCGAAAAGGTCAACGTCAACGGCGGTGCTGTTGGCATCGGTCACCCATTGGCAGCCACAGGTACTCGCCTCGTCCTCACCCTCGCTCATGAATTGAAGCGCAGTGGTGGACGGTACGGTGTTGCGACCGCTTGCATCGGCGGCGGTCAAGGCATTGCCATGGTCATTGAATCCCTTTGAGAATGGACTGTCTTTTTGGCCTATCTCGATGAACATCTGAGAGCAACTGCTGCATCCTATCGTGAATTGTCATCCGCCTAACAGTCACCGTTTTCCAGCCTAGTTTAGACACATCAATATAAAAACAAAACAGAGAAGCGGTAGGTATGAAAAATCCGTTCGAGGCAATGAGCAATGCGAGTGTCAACCGCCCGAAAACCGTTTTCTCCTTTGTGATGCTGGTCGTGCTGTTGCTCTCCTCGGGTGCAATGCACCTGCAATTTGACAACAGTGAAGATGGCTTTTTCCCAGACGACGAGAATGTGCGTTTGCTCGAAGAAATCGAGAGTGAATACCAAGCATCCATCGATTTTGTCCGCATCATCGATGAAATCGAAGGCGGCGATCTCCTGGTCAATTCCACTTGGGAACGCCTTGCTATGATCGAGTCGGCCATGATTGATGACGTCAATTTCGCTCCACATCATTACCCTCTTTTCGGAACACAGGCCAACAGTGGACTGGCAGGCTATGCGTATCAGTGGCAGATGTACCAAGATCCTGCTTCAGCCGATTGGATTGAAGGCGTTCAATCTGCACTTGGCGAGGTGATGCAAGCCGAAGACGCAAACCTAAGTGCAGCGCTCTCCAACCTCAGTGAGGCCTCTGCTGCAATCCCATCGCCAACTCAACTCACTGGTCAACAATTGCTTGGCTGGGATGTAGGTGTGCCTCAAGAATGGCTCGAGCGTCTTGATAATGGCTCGAACCTCACTGGGTCCATTGGCGGTATGCTTGGTATGTTGGAGGTGGTCGATACCAACCGTTCGGCTCAGCAACAGGGTCAAATTGCCGCCGTAACCGGGCCTATGAACGGCCAATTAGGCATTCTGATGGGCCTTCAGTCCATTGATTACCGCAGCGCAATGCTCGGATCCATACCTGTTGCTGACCGAGGTGAAGATTCATGGAACACATCAGGGCCAATCCTAACCACGCTTGTTGTGAGCACAGAACCAGAGGACTACGGTGTTGACATTCTTGGTGATGTTCAGGAACAGATTGCCAACTGGTCCACATTGATGTTGGTTGATCTTCGACAAGAATCAGGTGATGACAATCTTCGAACATTTTCCTTTTCTGAGTTCAGTGAGGGGGCCAATTCCAACCTAGGAAAGGAAATTGGCATGCTGACAAGTGCAGCATTGCTGTTGCTCGCCGTCATTCTTTGGTTTAATTTCCGTTCACTGCGTGACACTGCTTATGTGACCACGCTTACCGTTCTAGCGATTGCTGCCACCTATGGCCTCTCTGGATGGTTGCAATTCTTCGGCGTCAACATGGTGTTCAACGCTGCGATGAACTCAATCCCTGTCTTGCTGCTTGCGATCGGGGTCGATTATGGGCTTCACGTCGTGATTCGTATCCGTGAGGAAATGAGTCTTCTCGATTCAAAAGATTCTATAGAACGAAAAACACTCCGTGATTTTTCCTATGAAGCGCGACAAATTGCAGTTCGGCGTGGAACAGTACTGACTTCCATTGCCCTTGTCATCGCAATTTTCACTGACATGGTTGGATTCCTTTCATTCCGATTCTCTTCTCTCTCATTCCTGCAAGTCTTTGGAACAGTGATCGCCATTGGTTTGTTCTTGGTATACCTCCTCAGCATCACTGCATTACCAGCATTGATGATGATGTTCCCACCAAAGAAATTGAAGCTCGAAAAGGCCAGCAGCATCACCATCGGTCCGATTGCAAACGGGTTGGCCCGTCTTTCAGCGAAGCCAGTCTATGTTGGTGTCATTGCAGTTCTTCTGTTGACGCCGATGTACTTTGGTTTCCAAGAATTGGAAGTCGGGTTTGATCAGCGTGATCAATTTGATGACAGCGTGCCTGTCGTCGCCGACTTCTTGCTGCTTTCAGATGAATTCCAAAACAGTCGCTCACCGCTCTATGTGGTGGTCGATGCGGATATTATCACCCCCGACGGTTATGCTGCGTGGCTTGCTGCTGAGCAGGTTTTGCAGGATAGCCCGGATGTCAGTGGAGCACCCAGTGGCTTGTGGAATGTGTTGGATGAAGCGCAAATAAGAAACCCTAGTTTGGGCGCACTCATGTCGAATCTACAGGATGACAATCAAACATCATGGGAGGATCTTGAAACTTATTTGTTGACAACGGAACAAGGTCGAGAATTGACTGCGTCTGTGCTGGCCTCGGATGGTCAACAGACGGTGATTTCTTTCCAGGCTGAAACCCTTGATTGGCAAGCGACCATTGATTTGAATGAACGAATGATCGATGCGCTGACTGCTGCGGAAGACGAATTAGAATCAGATGCCACATTGAGGGTTGGAGGCCGTAGCCTTATCCTTGCTCAAACGACTTCTGATGTTGCTGATTCGGCAATCCTGTCCACAGGCATCGTTGCAGGTGTGATTTTGTTGATGCTTGTTGGAATTCATTCTGTTCGTCAACGGGACCTCGCTCAGGGTGCTGCACGTGGATTTGTTTCTTGGATTCCATTGATGATGGTTGTCGGATGGGTGTATGGTTTGATGGGCTTCACCGGCTACCAAATCAATTCACAGACGGTGACGATTGGGGCTCTTTCGTTGGGATTGGGCGTTGACTATGCCGTCCACTTTTCCATTCGCTTAGAAGAAGAGGTTGAGCACGCACCCGCTGCAGACCCACACTTCTGGGTTGCCAACGCATCTGCGACAACCGGTAGGGCGATGTGGATGGCAGCGCTCACAACAGCAGGAGGGTTTGCTGTGCTCAACTTGTCCTCATTGCTCCCGCTTCGTTTGTTTGGCCAAGCCTTTGTGGTTGCAATCGCCTTAGCGTTGCTCTCGAGTCTAGTGATTTTGCCTGCTTTCTATTCCCTTTTCTTGAAGAAGGATGCAGAGCGCTATCTTGCTGCACGCATTGAGGAGGAATGAAGATGGAACTCTCAGTCGTTATGTTTTGGTTTGCCTCAATTTGGATCCTACCGTTTTGGTCGCTGATGTGGTTTGTACCGAAACACGCACTTACTCAACGTTTTGTTGGGGATTTACGCTGGTGTTTCATGCCTTTGCTAGTGCCCTATATCGTTCTTGCAGCACCTCAAGTAGGCACTATTTTACTTACATTTGCCAGTGAAATGCCAACACCTCAAATCATCTTCGAATTGTTTGAGGACACCGATGTGATTATGCTTGGATGGTTGCATTTCCTTGCCTTTGACTTGTTCATTGGGAGATTCATCTGGTTGCGCATGCTTCAAGCCAAACGCCCACTGTATGTTTCCACACCAGTTCTCATTATGTGTATGATGATGGGCCCCTTAGGCTGTGCACTCGGGCTCGCCGCCACATGGGAAAAAGGCCAGTCAATTGACACACAATCGTTGGTTTCCCAAGTTGCTGCTGAAAAGTGAGGGATGGTTCAAGACCTGCGCCCCAATGGCTCAGCATGGGCAAACGAAAGGATGGTCTCGATGTTGACCACATTCCCTTTCCAATGCCAGAAACAAGGTGGATCCTCAGGCAAAATTGGAAGAAGTTGACCTTCCTCCATTGGAAGGTTGACCCAGCATTGTTGCGCGCTCACCTCCCTGATGATCTTGAATTGGACCTGTTTGAGGGCGACGCCTATGTGGGCTGTATTCCATTTGTGATGGAAGATGTTCGACCCTCAGGGGTGCCGGCAGTACCTGGCATTTCCACCTTTGGTGAATTCAACATCCGTACCTATGTTGTAAAAAATGGTGTCCCGGGCGTTTTCTTTCTCACCCTAGATGCCAAAAGCCGGGTCACCTGCTTTTATGCGAATTGGCGCTATGGCTTGACCTACCGCTATGCGAAATGCAGTGTGAAAGGAGAATTGGATGAAGGCTACCGCTGGTCATCGGTCCGCAAAAAGGACGGTGTGGGCTTGAATGGTTCATCAAAGCCAACCTCCGAAGTGAGGCAAGCAAACCCGGGCACCCTCGAATATTTCCTGTTTGAACGGTATAGCTTGTACACGGTGCGCAAAGGAAAACTCCACCATGGCTACACGCATCATCTGAAGTGGTGGTATTGTGATGCTGAGGCTTCAATTTCTGAGAACTCCCTTGTGGAGAGTTACAACCTTGGTATCAGCGACGCAACAACACCTGAATTCATTCACATGTCCAAAGGTGTCAACGTCGTGACCTGGCACATGCTTCCTTTGGAGGATGCCTCATGAGTGAACCTGCTGTGCTGTTAATGGATGGCGATTGTGGGTTATGCACAAGGTCCGCGGTGTTCCTTCATCCTCGCTTGACGGATGCCAAAAGCATGAGGTTTGTTGCGATTGAAAGTGAGGAAGGTCAAGCCTTGATTTCGACCTTTCCAGAGAAGTATCAACAAGCAGACTCAGTGTACCTGATCCGAAACGGTCGTCCCTTCATGCGCTCTGCCGCAGCGGTTCGATGCCTCCTGTATCTCAAATGGCATTACAAATTCTTGTTCCCTTTTGCATGGGTCATTCCTCTGCCAATCCGAGATGTTGCCTACCGAATCGTGGCAAAGTACCGCATGAAGTTCTTCGCTCCCCCAGAGGTCTGTATTTTCCCCTCCCTAACAGCATAGTATTGGCCCAATGCTCAAGTCATTGTTAGCCCCCCGATGAGGTATGAGCCAAACTTGGGTGATCGATTCCAATTGCTTTATCCATCTTGGGTCAATGGCGCCAGACCGTTTTCTCAATGATTTTACAGCCTTGAAGAACTCAGGCCATCACCAATTCTATGTCACTCCTGGAGTGCATGGTGAAGTTCGTACTGTGCGTTTCCAACGGTGGAAAAAGAAACCTGAGTTGCTCAAAGCATTGGATGGACTTCTCACCACAGTTGCAGTTGATGATGCACAAATCCGAGGGCTTGCGAACCTGATTGGCGAGCGAGCCTCACCACAGGATGTTGATTTGTCGCTGATGGTTCTGGCCTCCCAAATGGCACGTGAGGACCCAAATGTGGTTCTGGTGACGGATGATTTCAAAATGACAACCACGGGCGAAAAGGCAAATCTAGGCTACACAACCTGCCCTCCATCGACCTTCATGCAAAGGCTTGGTACTCATGCGTCTCAGAAAGCAGCCTCCTCGTTCAACAGCCTCTCTCGGCGAATCCGTGCTGCTGAAATGAGGTACGCCATCAGTCGAGTGAATGAATATGACATTCAAGCCAAACTGACATGGATGGTCGATTCATTGATCACCGCACCACCTCCAGCAACTAAACCCGCCCAGAATACCGGCTCTGGTGCCTCTGAAGAAGCGCTTTCTTCATCGCTCAAGCGTGCATTACGTGGGGAGCAAATCAAAGCGAAACACAAAAAGAAAATTGGTCCTTTGCTCGATATTTGTGCCCCAATGGTCTCGCTTGATGCACACCTTTCTGGTCTCTCCACAAAGGCGTATTCAACAGATGTCGAAGGCGCCTATCGCATGACATTACTTGCTTTGAGCGAGGGCCTCGAAGCGGTCGGACTCGGCCTAGCACCTCTTGGGGAAGAAGCCGCAGAACTTGCCAACACCGCAATAGCAGGTTACATTCAACGGGCAGAAACTGCGCTTGGTTTAATGGCCAAAATGAGTGGAGAGCAGTCCGCCGCCCGCCTCCACCTTTCTCGAGCCTTACAAGCGGCTACGCTGATCGATGATCAACATGCAGAAATGCACAGCATGCATCAGTTGGGCCTTTTAGCAACAGGCTCAGATGATTGGGAGCGAGCCTCAAGACTCTTTGAAACAGCAGACCGCCAAGCACAATCGATTTCCAGCAGCCGCCTCCCATATCTCGTCCTGTCGGGGATTACTCGGCATCTGAATCACGACAAAGAACTTGCCGAGCAGCATATCAAAACGGCTCAGGCAATTGTGATGGAACACAAAGCTGAAGCGAGCCTTGTGTTGACTAAAATTGGCACTTCTTTGCTTTCGATTGACCAACCCGGACTAGCCCTGGAACTTCTTGATGAGGCGATGGAATGCGCGCTTGAGTCTGATCAGTCAGATGAAATGGAGCGTCTCGCCGACTTACTGCTGATGGCAAACGCAGCAATGACCAAAATCGACACTCTTCATCACGAAGGATTACGTCAATTGCTTGATCAACTCAACACCATTGACGAAGGTTCGCAAAAAGCATTTGAAGAGAGGATGGGTGAAATTGAGGACCAAGTCGTTCAACACATGAAACCACTTGCTGAGACTTGGAACGATTGGCAGCCAAGTCAACGCCTGATTGGTGATGGGGACCCACTTACGGTCGTTCGGTCAGAAGTTGATGAGCATGGCCACACCCTGATTGTCGTCCATCATGCTACTCTGGGCTCACTGGGTGTGTGGCTTCCGGAAGGGCGCCTTCCAGTCAGTCCCGGTTACTTGCTTTCTTTGGGTACCACTCGCGTCAAGGTAGCCCCTCCAACGGTGGACTTGCAAGAGCAACACAGCATTCGAGGCATCGTTGCCATCGAAGACTCATCTGCACTGGATTTTGTTGTACCAACCGAAGAAATGACCGGAGAAGACTGATTCACAATCCAATTAAATCAACGATGTACCTTAGGGCAACAACGATGATCAATGCCAAAAACACCAGCATAATTCGTTCCTCTGAGACATGCTTTATGCCAAAATGGGCGCCACTTCTCGCACCGATGAATGTCAGAAGTCCCAAACTGAAAATGAAGGGTGAATCATCCAACAGTTGATTCAAGGCATCGGCCGGCTGGATGGCCAAATGAGCTAAAATTGAAACTGGGATGACCGCCATCATAAGGTGAAGGCTGCTTCCTATGGCCATTCTCGGCCTTAGATGGGCGAATGTGCGTATAATTGGGACATAAATAACTCCGGCGCCGATGGCTAGAACGCTGGACAGCGCACCACCTATTCCTGCTCCAATTTGGAGTGGAAGCGTCTGGATTTTGACATCCGTCTCTTGTTCCTCAGTTGCAGTCAGTTCCTTTTTTACCGCAGTTTTCCAGATGGCCCAGAGGATCATACCTAAACTGAGGAGTTTGAACACAGTGTCCATGTGTGAACCGATTATAGTGACAATGAACACGCCAACTAAGGCCCCGGGTATGGCACCAATAAGTCCGGTTTTAACCACGGAATCATCGACATAGCCCTTCCGCCTGTGCGCTAGACCACTGCCATAACTTACAATGCACGTGAGGGTAAGGGAGACCGCGATGGTTCTTCCATCAATGGCCCATCCTGCTCCATAGTGCAAAAGCGGTACAAAGAGCATGCCCCCTCCCATCCCCACAGGAGCGAAGGTGAAAGCGACGAAGAAGACCCCTAGGGCAATCATAAGCATCGCTTCAATCGACATCGGTGCCCACTTCGATTTGACGATGGTGCTTTGGTTGAAGATGTTGTCTAATCGTGAGTACCACATCATTCATAGGTTGAGGCGCTTTCCTTGGTGCATGGTTGTCGTGTTGTTCATCGGCTTTTTCTCCCTCTTGCTTGCAGGGGTTGGCATGTTGTGGTTTTACACTTCATGGAATCGATTGGTCAGTTTAGAACTCAATGTGGATAACGCATGGGCTTCTTACGAAAGCGATGTGATGATGAAATTTCAGACCCTGCCAGATTTGCACGAGATCGTCAAGGGGTTTGCAAAACACGAAATTGCATTTTTTGAACAATTATTTATTGCACGCCAAGCAGCTTCAGGTGCGTTGGTCGCAAAGAATGTTGGTGATTTCAATAAGGCACAAAGCGCCTTGGCTCAACTCACCCCCAGGTTCAACGCCTTGTCTGAGGCCTATCCCGAGGTGAAAGCAGATTCGCATTTCTTGGATCTGAGCCGACGTTTGGTTCGAATTGAAGAACGACTTGCAGACCGAAGAGAGTTCTACAACTCAGAAGTCACCATCTGGAACAAGGCCATTCAAATGATTCCAACATTCATTATTGCCGCAGTCAAGGGTTCCCAGCAAAGAGAATTGATCGATGTGCCAGATTATTACCATCAGGACTACAAAATCCAGTTCTGAACAGAATCTCCAAATGAATCAGGTGTGCCAATGTTTCTGGTGTTCGGCTCCACTCCACTTGCTGTACGCCTGAGCAGTTGGTGCGCTCGACGTCAAAAATGCATCCTTGTCGGCCTTGCCTCAACTCTCCCTGAAACAGAACCCATTGAGGATTGCGACATCATTGCACTGCCAGAACCAATGCCTTTGGCTTCCTTGCCCCTAGGTGCCCGTGAACCAACAGCAATCTTGCTTATTGATCCAAACGCCCTTTCGGGTGAATCTCCTATTGAATCGCTTAGAAATCACTGGCGGGATGTACCAATCCTGACGACATTGCCTTTGGAAGGGGACGGTGTGGATTTGATCAGCGTCGATGACGTGTCTTTCACTGCCATGCAAGACCGAATTCGTTCTTGGGAACGCAAAGACGGGGCATCTGTGCTCCATCACTACCTTTCTTCGGTCCCTGCCGAATCAAAGGTTTCGATATTTTGCCATGACAACCCTGACCCAGATGCGCTTGGTGCTGGCCTTGCCATGTATGAGTTGGTTGAGTCCATGGGCCTCAAACCAAGCCTCCTCTATGGGGGGATGATTGAACATCAACAAAACCAAGCCATGGTGAAGGCCCTAGAAATCCCAGCCAGAAGGCTGATTTTAGATTGGGAAGTGAATGATGTTCTGAAGGAATCAGACGTTGTGATTACGGTCGACTTCCATAGACCCGGCGCAAATAACATCCTTCCTGATGATTGCGTGCCACACATCGTCATCGATCACCACGCCTCTGAAGGCGTCGCAGCAGATTTGTCAATGGTCCACCCTGAGTTCTCAGCCACCTCTTCTTTGGTTGCGAGCATGCTGATGGGGCTCGACTTTGAAATGACACCCAGAGTTGCGACAGCACTTGCGTTTGGCATCCGAACCGATACCCTTGGCTTCACCCGTCACTTCAATCCGGTTGACATCCGTGCTCTCTCTTGGCTCAATGCTTGGGTCGACTCCTCTATGATGCGCTCTATAGAGGAACCTCCTCGTTCAAGGGAGACGCTGGAAGCCTTTGCGGAAGCCCTTCGAGAACGGCAACAGGCCGGCACCACCCTCATCGCTCCCTTGTCCTCTCTCCCAAACCGTGACGCTCTTGCGCAGATTGCAGACTTCCTTCTCCCAACCGAAGGCATTGAATCCGTCTTTGTGTTTGGAGTTCGTCGAGGCAAAGTCATTCTCTCTGCACGAACGACAAACGACTCGATCCATCTTGGCCGAATGCTTTCTGAACGATGGTCAGGGGGTCAAGCAGGCGGCCACAAGGCTTTGGCTGGTGGACAGATTTTGTTTGAATCGCTCCTTGATTCAGTTCCTGTTGATGCCGATGAAGCAGCATCTTCCGCACTCGTCGCCATGTCCAAGGCGTTAGCTGATTTATTTTCCAGTGAGGCGGCTATAGATGACTGAGGCGCCAATTTTCAACCATTCCGATCGAGTGCGAGTGTTGGGCACTGCCCACGTATCGACAGCAAGTGTTGAAGCCGTCAGGGCGCAAATTGAACTCTTCAAACCGGACATTGTAGCCGTAGAGTTGTGCGATTCACGTTACACAGCGCTGACTTCAAACCGACGCTTGGACAAAGAAGGATTGCTCAAAGTCGTGAAGGAAGGGAAGGCACCGCTCGTAATGCTGCAATCCCTCCTTGCGGCTGAGCAGAGAAAAATGGGGCTCGATGAAGGCCAACAGCCGGGTGCTGAATTACTAGCTGCGGTTGAAGCAGCAGAAGAAGCAGAACTCGAGGTTGCCCTGATCGATCGGGACATTCAAACCACGCTACGTCGAGCATGGAAGAAAATGAAATTCTTTGAAAAAGGCAAAATCCTTTGGTCACTTCTTGGAGAAGATGACGATGAAGATGCACCTGAAGTGGCTCAATTGTTGGAAGACCAAGACCTCCTTACTTCACTCATGGAGGAACTGAGAACCTTTTCACCAGGTGCAGGTTCGGTACTTATCGATGAAAGGGATGCCTACCTTGCGGGGAAAATTGCTTCTTTGGAGGCAAAAGGTGAACAGCGGATTCTTGCAGTAGTGGGTGCAGGTCATCTTCGTGGTATAGAAGCACATTTACAAGCAGCATCTCAACCCAAAGCATCGGAATTAGCGGCATTGGAAACGCTTCCAACGCGCAGTCGGTTTTCCAAGGCATTGCCCTGGCTCATCCCACTTTTCATGATGGGCCTTGTGGCGTATTTCATCTCACAAGGCGATGCAGTCGACCTTGTCGAGTTGTTTACAGTTTGGACTGCAGCAAATGCGGTGTTCGCCGCCTTGGGCTGTTTGCTGGCTCGCGGCCATCCCCTTGCGGTGCTGACGGCGGCTTGTGCCTCGCCAATCACTTCACTGAATCCAACGCTTGCTGCAGGGTGGTTCGCTGGTTATGTACAACTCAAATTACGAGAACCGACGGCGGAGGACTTGCAGAACTTCCTCAAGTTGGATGACCTTGGAATGTTCTGGTCCAACCGAGCAGGGCGAGTGCTCATGGTCACTGCCTTGTCGAATTTAGGAAGCATGGCCGGAGCTTGGGTTGCAGCAGCAGGTCTTCTTGGCGGCCTTGGTAGTTAGGCAATGGTGTCCAAGACCGAGAGCAAATCTTGGTGTTCCTCGACATCGTGTACGCGTAGAAGATCCACGCCTTCGTAATGAGCCACTGCGGCAACGCCCAATGTTCCTGCAAGCCTGTCATTTGGATCTTGCTTTCCCGTTATTGAGCCGATCATTGACTTTCTTGATACGCCCCACAACAACGCAAACCCTTCAACCCCGCGGAACGCTTCAGGATGGAGCAACAACTCGATGTTGTGATTGAGGTTCTTGCCGAACCCAATGCCCGGGTCAAGGGCAATCAAGTTCCTTGAATGGCCTGCTGCTACGAGCGCCCGTGCGGTTTCAAGCAGTTGAGTGCTGACTTCCATGGTGCAATCTGAATACTCAGGTTGAGTCTGCATCGAACCTGGAGTGCCTTGCATGTGCATAATGCAAACCCCGCACTTCGCCTCAAGAACGACTTCAATCATGGCGGGATCTCTTAGCCCAGAGACATCGTTGACCAAATCTGCCCCTGCTTGAAGTGCAGCCCTTGCCACAGCAGATCGACGTGTATCAATGGAAATCAAGCCGATTGGTCGTGCTTGGCGTAAGGCTTTGATGATTGGAACAACGCGTGAGATCTCTTCTCCAACGGCGACCGGTTCGGCGCCCGGGCGGGTGGATTCCCCGCCAATGTCGAGCCATGTAGCTCCAGCATCCCACATTGCGAGACCGATTTTGACGGCCTCTTCAACCGTGGACGTTCTGCTGCTTGAGTGGAATGAATCTGGTGTGGCGTTGATGACGCCCATCAGTCGACATGTTCCGCCTTCGGGGCGTCTTAATCCTTCTGCAATCAGCATTCGGCGTTCAGAATTAGGTCCGAAGGTCCCCTCCATGTTCGTTGCGATGGTGGCAGAATTGATAAGTTGTGACCGTGAAGCCTTTCTATGTCGCAAGGGCTTGCCGGTGGTAATGATGAGTCCACCACCGAAGTGAGGCAAGTGCTTCCTAGTGCTGGAGATGAGCAACGGGCTCATTTGGCAGAACGAATCATGAACCGATTCGATCTTCAAAAGGGCGAACAAGAAATCTTTGATCTGATTAATCAAAAATCCTACCTTGGCGGAATACTCATCGCAGGACTGGGGCTCTTTTGGTGGGTCCTGATCACCGAAGGAAATGACGATATTACGGTCGCCACCTCGTTTTTATTCGGCATGAATTTTTCACAAGTGGCGGTGACCGTAGGCCTCTTTGGATTGATTTCTTCGGGCGCTAAATCCATCAACAGGGAACAAGGGCAACTCCTTCCATCCCTCGTTTCAGGAGCAATGCTCATTGTATGCGGCTTCTTTATTCTCGAACCGTTCATTTACGGCTTGATGGGCGACATCACGATTGAAACTGGGCTGTGGAGGACGGGTCGACTTGTGGTTTTGTTCACGGGCGTAACCTTCTGTGCAAGTTACCTCGTCGAAGCATACCTGCTGTTTTGGCTCAAGACTTTCTTTGAATCCGAAGGCATTGTCCTTGCACCGCTAGAAGAGCCAGAACCAGCCATCGCTTCCCCACCTGCACTCCTCGAGTGAACACGGGTCGCTTTCTTGAACAATGAACTAGAGGATGCACCATGTCCGGTGAGCGATTGGATGTGCTTCGGCTCGGCTACAGGCTTGGTCGAGACCCGCGCATCACCACCCATTTGGCCCTTGTTAGCAGGGCTTTAGGTGCTGATCGCTTCCTCTTAGCAGGCGATGAAGATCGAAAGATGTTTGATAATTTAGAATCTGTTTCGGACCGGTTTGGGTCAGGCATGGTTTGTGACCACATCAAGGGTCCAATGGGTTGGCTTCGTCGTTTTGTGGAAGAAGATGCGGGCGACGGTGAACCCGGCGTTGCAGTTCACTTGACGATGTACGGCGAACCATTCCGTCAGGCGATTCCACGCATAAGGCGGGACCGTCCACTGGTCGTGATTGTCGGGGGCGCTAAGGTTCCTGGCGACGTGTACAAGTACAGTCAATACAATCTGGCGGTTGGCAACCAACCTCACTCAGAAGTTGCAGCACTCGCTCTTTTCTTGGACGCATGGCATGGTGAATCTGGCAGTGAAAGGGCGTTTGATGACGCTCGTCTTATCATCGAACCTACCCCCAGCGGCAAGCGAGTTCGGGATTTGGACAGGGAAGAGGAGTAAGCACCTCATTACTCGCCCTCAGCCGACCTTTTACCGTGGTTTTTTGAGTCTTTTTTTGGCCAATCTATCCTTCAGTTTCCAACCCAATTATTATGGGTGTTCGTTTTCGACCAAAACTGATGTCGGAAGTCAATCTTGGTTCCGGCTCATTTTGCCCGGGTGCCAACAGACGTGGTGTGGACACCCCTCCTTCGTTTTTTGATGCGGCAGACCATCTTGCTCAAGGGACATCCCTTCCTCAAGGTGCGAGTGGGCCTGGCGTCCTTTTGACAGCCGACGGCGGACGCTACACAGGCACCTTGTTTGGAGCGCAACAGCACGGAGAAGGTGAATTGGTGTTCACAACGGGTATGATGGGCTATCAAGAATCCCTGACTGATCCATCCTTTGCCGGTCAAGTTCTCACATTCACATATCCACTCATTGGCAATTATGGCGTTCATGAAGGTGCTTCAGAATCTGGAGCGGTTTGGCCTCGTGGTGTTGTGGTTCGTCACGCAATGAAGCAACCAGACCATCGATTTTCCATCGGCACTGTCGATGAACTGCTTCGCTCCCATGGCGTTCCCGGGATCGAAAACATCGACACCCGTTCCATTACTCGAAGGGTGCGTGAACTTGGAACTGTGCTTTGCGTATTTGGCCCAGAAGACGATGAGGCGTTGCTTAAAGCACGATTACAAAGCCTTACTTCACCTGAATTAGAGGACCTCGTGGAACAAGTTTCCATTGACGCCCCCATCGTATTGAACCCCGGTGCCTTGGATGATCTCAACCGTCCACTGCCCCGTCTTGGCGCTTTAGATTGCGGAATCAAATACAATATTTTGAGGAATTTATGCGAACACTTCGAGGTCGTTTGGTGTCCTCCTAGCACTTCCTTTGAGACCTTGACAGAGTCTTACAACATCGAGGCCCTCTTTTGCTCAAACGGACCGGGAGACCCGGCTCACCCCGGTAAAGCCACCATGGCAAGACACACTCTTGCCGCCGCTGTTCGGGCAAAAATGCCCGTGATGGGTATCTGCCTTGGGCACCAACTTATGGGGCTTGCATCAGGCCTACAAACCTACAAAATGCGTTATGGCCATCGAGGGGCGAACCAACCAGTCGTCGATTTAGTGCATGGCACAGTCGCCATCACAAGCCAAAACCATGGCTTTGCTGTGGCAGACCCCGATGCCGGTATGCTTGCTGCCCATCCGAGTGGCGCATGTTCGGCTCCGGGTGAAAATACACTTGGTGCTGAAGTCAAAGTACGCTATGTGAACGCTAACGATCGAACCGTAGAAGGGTTGGATATCGTTGGTCATCCGTCATTTACAGTCCAATTCCACCCAGAAGCGTGTCCAGGGCCTCATGACGCTGCGCCTTTGTTTAAACGCTTCAGAGATATTGTCGATGAACATCTTGGAGGGGGTCGCTGATGCCGCGCCGAGACGATCTCAAAACCATCATGGTGCTTGGCAGTGGCCCAATTAAAATCGGTCAAGCAGCAGAATTCGACTTCTCGGGCAGTCAAGCCGTGCAGGCTTTGAGAGAGGATGGATATGAAGTAATTCTGGTGAATTCTAACCCTGCTACGATTCAAAATGATCCAGAAATGGCTGATAAGATCTACATCGAACCGCTGATTCCTGATACGGTCCGAAGAATCCTAGAAATTGAACGCCCATGTGCACTTTTGGCTGGTATGGGTGGGCAAACAGCCCTCAATATTGCCAGTGAACTGGCCCACGATGGTTCGCTTGAGCGATTGGGCGTCGAGTTGATTGGATCGGACCTTGACGCCATTGACAAAGCAGAAGACCGAGAATTGTTCAATCAGGTGTGCGAATCTATTGGCCTTCCAATTTCAGAAGCTATTGCTTGCAATTCTATGGAGGAAGTCATCGCTGCAGCAGATGAAATAGGCAGTTGGCCGATTCTTATCCGGCCCGCATTTACCCTTGGTGGACTCGGTGGAGGTACCGCTTGGGACCTTGGTCAACTTGTTGAAATCGCAACTCTTGGATTGAGGAACTCTCGAATTAGTCAAGTGTTGATTGAAGAATCAATCCTTGGTTGGCAAGAATTGGAATACGAAGTGATGCGGGATGGTGCTGACAACGCGACCATCGTCTGCACCATGGAGAACATCGATCCAATGGGAGTTCACACAGGAGAATCAACGGTCGTGGCTCCACTTCAGTCCTTCTCTGATGCAGACCACCAAGTGCTTCGAGATCAGGCGTTGAGTTTGATTCGAGAATTGAACATCAAGGGTGGATGCAACGTCCAGTTTGCTTTCAATCAATTCACAGGAGAAATCCGTGTGATTGAGGTCAATCCAAGGGTGTCCCGCTCATCAGCACTCGCAAGCAAGGCCACTGGCTATCCGATTGCTCGTATGGCTGCTAAGATTGCTGTTGGCTACACACTTGATGAATTGCCGAACCCGATCACCGGCGAAGGAACCACAGCGGCGTTTGAGCCGACATTGGATTACTGCGTCGTCAAAATCCCAAGGTGGCCCTTTGACAAGTTCAGAACAGCTGATCGAACGCTTGGCACGTCAATGAAATCAACCGGTGAAGTCATGGCCATCGGGCGCAATTTCGAGGAAGCCTTCCTCAAGGCTTGGGCTTCATTGGAACAAGGATGCGCTCACCCTCGCCCATTGACCAGGGCAGATGAATCCGAGGGCGATGGTATGGCGGAACGTGCGCTCGCTGAATTGCCTGATTCAACGCTTGTTGAATGGTGCAGGGTTGCAACCGATCGAAGGATGGGCGCATTGATCGAAGCCTTCAGGCGTGGTTGGTCTGTGGAAAGGGTCCATGAAATCACAAGAATCACCCGATGGTTCCTCTATAGATTCCAGAACATCGCTCAAACCGAGCGTTCCATCACCGATACACACGCCACACCAACTGAACTCACTCGTGAACAACTGAAGCATTGGAAAAGCCTAGGATTTAGCGATGCTCATATTGCGGATGCTTTGTCTGGTTTCCCTGCAACCGGTCCAAAGTCCCTCAAACCAGGTTTTGACGAAGACGCTGTGATGAAGCGAAGGCACGACCTAGGCCTCCATCCGAGGTTTAGGATGGTTGATTCGTGTGCTGCTGAGTTTGCTGCAAAAACACCTTACTACTATTCCACTTACGAGATTGACGATGAGGTCGGCATTGATGCTTTGCCAAACCTCGAAGAACGCACCAAGGAACGTCTTGTCACGGTTGGCAGTGGGCCGATTCGAATTGGGCAAGGCATTGAATTTGATTACGGATGTGTCCACGCTGTCAAGGCCATCCGTGCTGCAGGAAAAGATGCTGTTCTCATCAACAACAACCCTGAAACCGTTTCTACAGATTTCGACACATCAGATCGGTTGTACTTCGAGCCCCTGACCCTTGAGTATGTCACGGAAGTGTTGCTTAGAGAGCAGGCCCATGGCATTCTGTTGCAGTTTGGTGGGCAAACAGCGATCAATCTTGCGCTCCCACTTGATGAACGCCTCCCAATGCTTGAGCACTTAGGACTCAATATGTCAATCATGGGCACTTCATGCGATGCTGTGGACGAGGCAAGCGATCGAGAACGGTTCGAAGCCTTTGCCAAACGGATTGGCCTTCAAATGCCCAGGGGTGCAACCGGAACCAGTTCTGATGATGTGAGAGCTGCGGTTGAACAGATTGGTTTCCCCGTGCTCATTCGACCTTCCTACGTTCTGGGTGGTCGAGGAATGGAAATTCTGGCAAATCAACAGCAAGTGGATGCTTACTTGAGAGAGGCCTACCTTGCACCGGACAAACCTCTCTTGGTGGATGAATACCTCGGCCATGCAACAGAGATTGACGTTGACGCAGCAGCAGACGGTTCTGAAGTCCTGGTTGGCGCTATCATGGAACATTTGGAGGAGGCAGGAATTCACTCGGGCGATTCAACATGCTTCATCCCTGCACAAAACATTCCTGAGTCCATGCTTCAACGAATTGCAGAGCAGACCAAAGCCATTGGTTTGGGCCTCAACATCAAAGGTTGTTATAACATTCAATTTGCCATCCAAGGCAATCAACTCTACACTTTGGAAGTCAATCCACGTTCATCGAGAACGGTTCCATTTGTGGCTAAAGCAACTGGTTTGCCAATGGCTAGGATTGCGGCAAACATCACCATTGGCATCCCTCTAGCGGACCAAACAATACCACAGCGGACCTCAGGACAAGTCTGCGTCAAAGCCCCCGTGTTCCCTTTCATCAAACTTCGTGGTCTCGACCCTGCTCCCGGGCCTGAGATGAAATCGACCGGTGAAGTCTACGGTTCAGATGTATCAGCTGATGTGGCCTACCTCAAAGCACGCATCGCAACAGAGGTGCCAGTGGCAACAGAAGGTGGGGCCTACCTTACCGTTCGCAACGATGACAAAACCAAACTTGTTCCAATTGCTAAGGATCTGGTCGAACTTGGCTTCACCGTTTATGCAACACCAGGCACATGCGATGTGCTCCGTGCGAATGATGTGCCTGCTACAGTTGCCTACAGGATTGCAGACAAAAACCACCCCGACGCTCTTGACTTGATGCGTGAAGGTAAGGTTTCGTTCATTGTCAATGTCCCAACCATCTCCGGTGGTGCGGTTCGCGATGGCAACATGATGCGACGGTTGGCTGTTGAACTTAACATTCCGTTTGTCACGACATTACGAGGTGCTTCAATGGAAGTTGCCGCTATGAAAGCAGCAAAGAGAGGTCCTCTCGAACCACGGCGTTTGACGGTGCATTACTGATCAGCACGCATCGTATGCATCGATGATGTACTTGGTGAGTGGACTTGTCCAAGCCAATTCACTGATTCCAGCCTCACCTTCGAGATCGTAAATTCTTACAACGTCGCGAACCCGGACATTTCCATCGCTGGAACGGGCAAGAATTGTAGCTGGTTTCACTGACTTTCCAGTTCCATGAGGGTCATAGACCGTGTCCAATGCTTCTGAGAGGAACCAATCTGCCTTTCCTCCGGGCTCGCCATCGTATGTTTTCTTGACTTTTTTAGCCCCGAACATGCCGCCCGATTTTTTCTTGGTGGTGCCTGATGCAGCCTTTGTAGCAGCGGCTTTAGTGCTCTTTTGGGCTGTTTTCTTTGTGTCTTTGTTGGCCTTGGAAGCAGGTGCATCAGCACTTGCTACAGCGCGGCCTTTGAATTCCTGTTCCATTTCTGAACGAATTTCCTTTTCGAGATCCTTTCGAATGCTCTTCTCAAGTTCTTCTCTTAATTTCGCTTCAATGACGCCTGGGTCGCCCTTTGCAGCCCGAGCGATTGCATCATCCCGTTCGTCCTTCATAGCTTGCATCACATTGAGGTAATGTGCTGCGACCTGAATCAATGATGTTTCCATGGATGCTTCGAGTTGCATCGAGACCACCGCTCCTGAGGAGTCTCGCCACTTGCGCCACTGCAACATGGTGTTGGCATGAATATCAGAACCACACTTCGGGCAGAAACTTCGCTTCGGAGGCTTGAGAACAGGAATTGCCCTCATTGCATCGGGATCGATACCTTCGTGCTCACCGCTTGCAACATCGTGAATGTGAGTTGATGCTTCCATACCATTGTCCATCGCATCCCGGAAGAGTCCTTCGCTCAAGTCCAGTTTTCCTGCTTGAATAAGGTCCCACCCATTGGTCCCACGAACGACGGCACGAACTGCGGCATTGGCTGCTGGAGATTGGCCCCATTCGTGATTGGCATATGCGCTAGCGGTCGTTTCATCGAGTTCGGTTCCAAAAGCACTGGCAAGATCGACGTCTTCTCCTTCAGCGGGTGCGGCGATGCCAAGGAGAATCGGATTTGCTCCTTCTTCGACCTTGGCAATCATGTCGAATTTTTCGGCCATTGACAGGTCATCACGGTGTCGAATGACTTCCTTCAATTGATTGAGATCGTGACCCGTGGCAGTGATTGGTCCCTGTCCGGTCAGGTCATGGCCACAGGACAGGCAAAACTTTGCTGCCGCCTCAACGCCTGCTTCACAGGTTGGACAATAGACGCCCGCCATGTTCCGATATGGATGCTTACCTCTTTTGAAGGGTGATGGTCAAAACGGACTGAATCTGCTTGAACCTCGACCCTGAACAATCAACGGGTGCTTACAGCGATTGGCCTTTGTCGTGTGTTACTCCAATGCTGCTACACACTCATTGAGCAGTTGAACGATTGTTTCCTGGTTCATTTCGGCTAAAATAGGTGCAAGGCGAGGGCCACGCTCCTTGCCCATGAGTGCTGAGTATGCCGCTCTATAGCCGAACTTTGGACTGAGTTCAAGATCTTTAGCAGCTTGCGGAATAGCACCACCAATGCTCTGTGCATCCCACGCACAAGCCGCAAGAGCGGCAGGTAATGCACGGAGCACTCGACGTTGCTCGTCGTTTAATTCCATGAGTGCCGTTTGGTTCGGCTCTTCGAGGATGCTGATTTTCATCTCGAGAGGGAAATGCTTGGATGCAATCCAAGAACGCATTCGCTTTAGCCGATCGACAAGTGATTGTGTGGGTTCTTCGATTGCACCTGCTGTGCGAAGACTTGCCCAGACTTCCTCATCGGATTGCTTTGTTTGGGCCAGTAAAGCAAGGTGGCGGAAGGTGACTGCAGTCGCTTCTGCGGTCTTGCCCTCTTCAACCACAGCCATGCGCATGGCACCTGCTGCGTCTTCGATTTGCACCCGTTGTCGTCTGCTCAATGATTCATCGTTCAGTTCAACCTCATAATTTCGTGCTGCCATGCGCTCGAATTCATCCGCTAAGTTCACCAGACTCATTCCAGTGTCGAATTCAATGGCCTTGTTTGGCTTGGATTTAGCAACCAGAAGACGAAGGATCTCTGGTGGTACAAGCTCTAAAGCCTCAATTGGACCAATTGTGTTCCCTGCAGAGGAGGACATAGCACCTTGACCCTTGAGGCTGATCCATTCGTAAGTAAGCGGGTGAGGTGGTTCATGGCCCAAGAGTTTGACAATTTCTCGTCCTGTGGCGTAAGAACCACCAGCAGCCCCGTGGTCCTTACCAAAGGGTTCGCAAGTGACGCCAATCCAGCCCCACTTAGCCGGCCAATCGATTCGCCATGGAAGTTTACCTTCGCCTTTTCTTAGGTCCGAAGAGCCCGACACACCGTGTGAATCCAACCAGTGGACGTGCGGGTATTCGTATCCGGTGACTTGCACGCCGTCAAGAGAACCTTTTGAGTCCAATGGACTCCAAGGAAACCAATCTTCTGACAGTTCTCGGCTAGAAATACGCTCGATGGCTTCTCGAATCTCATCGGCCCGATCGCACGCAATCTTAGCGAGTTGGTCGAAGCGTCCGGAGGTGTAAGATTCGAGGTTGTCAATGATTCGAGGACGCACGCCAATTTGTTCCAGTGCCTCCAAAAATGGCTTTAGGAAATGGTCGCCATACGTCCATCCTTCCTCTTCAAACCGTTGCCAATCAGGATTGCCCTCATCATCGGGAGCAGGAATTGAGCCAAGTTGGTGGCCGATGAATTGCTCATATTCTGGGCCAAGGAAATCGTACACCTTTCGAAGAGGGTCGGCGGTATCGACAATGAACACAAACTCGACATCCAGGCCAGCATCGCGTGCGGCGCGAGCGATCATATCGCCTGTTAGGATTTCTCGGAGGTGGCCAATGTGGAATTCACCACTCGGCGTAATGCCTGTGGAAACAATGTGCTTTGTTCCCTTGTGGCTCAGTGCCTTCGCTGCGACATCTGCCCAGTGCATGTGTTCACCTCAAACTGGAACTGCTCGGATGATGCCACGCAGTGGCACGCCTTCGATTTCATTTCGAGTTGTCTTATTGACAAGGACTACGGCAAGCCCAACTTCTCCACCCACCGCTCGAATTGCTTGGATGGTTTTTCCCATCGTCACTCCGGAGGAAAGCACGTCGTCAATGATGACCACTTTCTTTCCAGCAACCTTTCCGTATTTGTTTGACAAAACGCCTTGGCCGTCTGCACCTTCGACGTTTCGGAAGATTGTGAATTCAGCGCCCAAGTGGCGTGCGACTTCGTGGGCAAAGGGAATGCCATTGATCGAAATTCCAACAACGGTATCGATGTCTTCCACTCCAAGTTCCTCATCAGCAACATCGGCCATAATTGTGCCAATTGCTGCGATTCGTTCTGGTCGCACCCCGATGCTTCTCCAACCGATTCGAACATCGTTCGGCCGATCTGCGGCGCTTCCTTCTGCAAGCAGCCAGGCGATGGTGTCTTGAGACAACGATAATTCGTCCGCAATTTGTTGGGAATTAAGTCCCTCTTTTCGCATGCCAAGGGCTTGCGCTCTCAGTTCTTCGATGCTCAAAACCATACTTCTCATGTTGGGGTGAAGACTCAACCTCATCAATCCTTTGCCCGAAAGGTTCCGATGGCTTCAAGAAAGAGCGGCACAGGCCTTGACGCATGAGCGACTTCGATTACGAGTCCCTGCTCGACCGAGCACGAGAGAACATCCCTGAGGAAATCTCTTCACGTTCGAGATGGCGACTCCCTCCACCACAGATCCTCATCGAAGGTCAAAACACCATCTTCAGAAACTTCAATGAAGTCGTTTCAATGATGGATAGAGACGATAATCACGTGTACCAATACATCCTCAATGAACTCGGAACATCAGGTTCACGAGATGGACCAAGGGCTCGATTCAAGGGAAGAATTCCACCTAAGAGAATCAAGAAGACCATCGCAAATTACGTGAACACCTACATCAAATGCAGCCAATGTGGCGCTCCTGATACCCACTTCGTTAAGCAAGATCGAACAACGTTGCTCAAGTGTCAAGCCTGTGGTGCGACACGACCAGTCAAGCTATGAGGGCAATTTTCGAGATTCTGTTCTGCTGTGACTTGCAAACAGCATCACGCTGAATCAATCGGTGCAATCGTCGCAGCAGTCCCAATGCCATCGACAACAACTCGATCACTTACATGCGTACGTAACGATTTGAGCAAACTCCAACTCTTTGCAATACCACATTGATGTGCGAATTCTTTGGCGGAAATTTCACTCGAACATACGACGGATGCGTGTGCGCCTAAGCGGAGTGCAAAGGTTGCAGGTGACATCGGCTCGTTGATCACAGCAATGCATGCTGCTTGGAACGATTGTAGGTTCAATTCAATCAGAGGTTCTTCTGGCTGTTCCTGAAGCCTTGCCTGTTGAACGATTTCCTCTTGAACGGTATCCTCACGAACAGATTCTTCTTGTTTCATCTTCAATGAGATTGTTTGCCTGGGCGCGACGCCTTCGATCATGACTTCATTTTCCATCTTGCTCAAGATTGCTTTCTTTAATCCTGATTTCTTTTGGAATCCATGCATCACAAGGAAGGCTTCCGTCCCCGTATGCTTCCATTGGTTCTTCTCTTGATATTTCTTCAACTGATTACCTAAAACTGCCAACATCATCGGTTCACGTCCTTCGAGAACATTGCGAATGGTTTGTTCAAAGTCCTCAGGACTCGCCAACACCTGTTCCGTTTGAATTCCAGTTGAGGGCGTCTTTTTCTTCGAAGTTTTCTTCACCGCTTTTTGGGTTTTTTCAGGGCTCTTAGGCGTGCTGATTGTTGCGGGATTTCTGTCTCTCTTCTTTCCGAACATCCCTTTGAACCAAGAGCGCAGTCTATGCTTTTTAGGCCGAACCATCAGTTCAAGTATTGCTTTTTGAGTGTCCCTTATTTCGTGCAACACCTCGAGCAGTTGCTTCATGTCCTTTCTGTTGGGCATTGGCTCGGACGAACTGCTGGTTACTGTATTTTTCATGGCGTCATTCGTTTGTTTTTTGCCCGCCGTGGTTTTGCTTTTGGACTTTGCAATGAAGGCTGCAAACAGTTCTGAGCATTCAGGATCAATCTTTGTTGAAGGTGTCCTGATTGTTCGAATTGACCATTCTATAAATCGGCCGACCTTGTCCCGTTCAACGTCAGTCAATTGACGTCCATGCATTTGGGCATAACCCGGAATCAACTTGGTCATCGTAGCGTTTCTGTACATGTTGCACTGATGGCACATCGCAACAAGGTTGTCGAGTTTATTGTTGCCGCCAAGGGTTCGTGAAACAACATGTTCAACTGTGATTGATGTTGGTTCTGGAGATTCCCCCTTCTTTGGCTGACGCCCCCTCTTGGTTGTGGGTGTCATGTTCGTGTCGCACGTTGGGCAACATTCCCCGACATTGGCTTCGATGATTCTCCGATTGGCAGAACTGATCATCTTGCCGACCTCACCCTTACCACCGGCTTCGATGAATGCGATGCAGTGCTTGGTCCACTCCTTGATGCGTTCTTGCACCTCAGGTTCTGTATCCATCGAAGTGAAGGTTTGCTCGAGTGTATTTAATTTGTTTTGAAGGGTCTGTCATCGCATAAGGGAAAAAATACTCTCAATGTTGGATGAATAAGATAATTGCATACTTCCATGACGCAGGGGCATGCACGCTCGAGCCGTTATGCTAGCCCTGCTTGTTGGTACGATGTCAATGGCAGGTTGTTTTGGCGGCGAAGAAGTGGTCATTGAAGAAGAGGAAGTGGTTGTTGAAGACACGCGAATCTTTGTCACCGACAAGTTCGGCAATGATACCAATATGCCTCCGCTTGACATGGAATTTCAGTTCAGTGATGTAGGTGAAACGGGTAAAGAACCGAGCATCGGCATCACTTCCAGCGGTTGCGTCTTTTTCATCGCCATGGAAAAGGTGATGAGGTCCTGCGACTATGGGGAAGCTTGGGAAGAAACCCAAGATCCTGTGCAGTGCTCCCCGACCACAAGCGACCCTTATGGCTGGGTTGACCCAATCACAGACCGGATCTTTAACGTCCAGATGATTGGGCTTGAAACTTCGTGGATTTGTTGGAGCGATGATGATGGGGACACATGGCTAGGCAACCCACACGATTCGGGAACAACTCCAATCAATGATCACATCAAATTAGCGAGTGGGCCATGGACAAACACCGGCCCTTACGCTGCTCTTGGATCTTTGACGACTAATTTGTACGAAACGGCCGTTTACTACTGCTACAACAAATTGGTAGGTATTTTCTGTTTCACCAGTTTTGATGGTGGAGCGACCTTTGAAACAGGTGGTCAAATCATTGGATTAGCCACCACAAACGGAGGCTTGCACGGCGCGATTTCGACCGCTCCGGATGGCACAGTTTACTTGACGCCGAGGGTGGAGACACCAACCGTCATCGTTTCCAAGGACAACGGATTTTCTTGGTTTGAACGATCTATGGGGACCGATGCAGGAACGCCCTATCCAAGAAAGAACTCTGAGGTTTCAGCAGACACCGCATCGAACGCTTACCACGTTTGGACCGGTGCTGATGAAGGTGTTTACATGTCACGCTCGATTGATTCAGGCGAAACATGGGAGCAAGAAAGCATCAGGATTTCCCCCGCAGGCGTGATTTCAACGGTCTTCCCTCAGACCGATGCTGGAGACCCAGGAAGAATTGCCATTACTTACCTTGGCAGCGAGAACACGGAAATGATTGGAGAAGCCAACATCGACGGGAGCCCTTGGGATGGAAATGCCCACTATGCCCCGAACAATGCGACCTATCATCTCTACATTACCTACAGCCTAAACGCCCTGGATGAGAACCCAACCTTCCACACCCAACGGGTGACAGACGATCCAGTGCAAGTTGGCTCCATTTGCCTCAACTCAGGTGACTGCAGAGACATTGGAGGTTCAAATCGAAACCTCCTCGATTTCAATGACTTGCACATTGACCGTGAAGGTCGAGTGTATGTCGCCTTCGCAGATGGGTGCACAGGTGATTGTGCGGCGAATGAAAATGCGACTGCTGAAGATTCAAGGGATGGAAGAGGTTCAGTCTACTATCTCGCCAGCGGTCCAAGTTTGCTTGAAGCCTTCGACCAAATGGAGCCGCTTCTTGCCACAACAAGCAATGCCCAACCGCACGAACCATGTCAAGCGGACACTTGCAAGCGAACCCGTGAGGGTGACGCAGAAGGGGAATCAAACCCATCAGATGCTTGAAGTCAAGCGACATCAGTCATCCATGTTCATTTGCAGATGGTCCGCTCCGGTGCCGCTCTGCAAGTGTTGAACCATTGCAGCAACAGCGTCTTCGCCTTGCAATGTATACCAGACCCCTTCCGGATAGATGACTGCTGTTGTGCCAAATTCACAGAAATCCAAGCAACCAGATTTCTGAACCCGTACCTTGTGTAAGCCTGCTTCCTTGGCTGCTCGCTTGATCGATTGCATGAGGGCCAAACTCCCACGGCGGGAACATGATGGACGCGTTGCACCTTCTGGTCGTTCATGCCCACAGACGAACATGTGTTGCCTGTAGCCAGGTTCTGTTCTTCCTTTTGGGTCGGTTGGCACGCGCTCAAGCCTCCATTGAAGCATTGATACTGCGGGCTAAATCGATATCCTTCTGAGTGATTCTTCCCTCATCATGAGTGAACAATTCCACAACGGCATAGCCCCACCCAAAATGAATCTCTGGGTGATGATTTGCTTCTTCTGCAAGAACTGAAATCACATCGACGAATGTCTTCGCCGATGAAAAATTGTCAAACTCAAATTCACGCATCAAGCGCTCTTCAACCACAGCCCATCCCTCTGGGATGTCCATTGGCTCAACCCCAAAGGTGAGAATCGTCGCTGCCTTTGCTTTCTTTCTCGACCTTCTCGTGTAAACTCGAGCGCCGCTTCATATCAGCTCGTTCGAACGCAAGCAAGTCCTTGTCATCGATGTATGCTGGTCGTGTGTGCGCAGTAAGGAGGATTCGGGCAATGGTTTCACGTGCTACGAAATGGGTACGGCCATCGTCGCACAGGATTTCTAGACTTGATTTTCCAGAAGACAACAAGCGCCCTCTGATCCATGGTTCTGCACCTTCAACAAGCGACCGTGCATCGAGAAGAATTTCGATGAAGTCGTCACGGCGAAGACCATGCCTTCGCTTCAAAAGGTCTCCATTCACAACATCTGCCACTTCATCGAGGTCGGGCGAACCCATATCTTTCCACATTGGTAGTGCCCATTCTGGGAGTTGAACCTTCTGTTGCTTCTTCGCCATGTTAGGTGGTGCACGGCGAGGCTACTTGAACCTCGCTCTTGCAAAAGGTTGACCGCAATGCACGAAAAGTCGAGTTTTGGGGGTATGCCTTCTTGAAGTGTGGGCGACCGGCAGAGATTGAGGGAGGAAGATGAAGGTCTCATGGCGAACACTTCCAACCGTTCTTCTCGAGGATGAAGTGCTCGATAAGGCGTTCTCGAGAGCGAGAAAAGCAGCCGACAGGGTCGATGACTCTGATCGAATTTTCCGGGTTCGTAAACAAATGAGCCGCATGGTCCAAACTGCAGCAGACGTCATTGCGACAACCTTCACCGATACGGTGAATGTGTGGCCTTCACTTGACCAGTCTCCCAAGTTTGACGTTGCGATGATCGACGCATGTGTCGGCTGTGATGATTACCGACACCACCTTTCTATGCTGCAATGGGCTTCCAAGCAGGTTCTCAACATTGCAGGCCAAAACAGCAAGAAAATCATCCGAACTGCTCGCACAGAACTCATGCATGATGCTCGTAAAGAAGCCTATGGCCGAATCTCATCCATCATGCGTCGGGTCAAGCCATCACTGATTTGGCTGAGTGAGGCTCGAGAAACGCTCAAGCGCTTGCCAACCATTGACCAAGTGCTTCCTTGCATCGTCGTCTGTGGTGCGCCAAACGTCGGTAAATCTGCCTTCATCTCGGCGCTGAGTTCAGGGAATATGGAAGTCAATCATTACCCCTTTACGACCAAGCAAATTCACGTTGGGCACTTCACCCATCGGAGATTGCAATACCAAATGGTCGATACGCCTGGTCTTCTCGACCGTCCAATGACAGCGCGCAACACCATTGAACTGCAAGCGATTGCAGCTCTCGAGCATATCGGTTCAATCGTTCTTTTCCTTATGGATGAAAGCGAGGCATGCGGTACCTCCTTGGAAGAACAGATGCATCTGCTCGAAGATGTTCAGGCCATGTTGCCTGGCACTGATTTGATGGTTGTCACTTCAAAGGCTGACCTATTACAGCCTCTCCCCGAAATGTGGGACATGGTCGCTGAAGCAGAATCCATGTGGCGCGAAGAGGGTTCGGAAGGCACGCCTGATTTGCCATTACTGATGGATCCGAAGGGCCGTGTAACCATGTCGGCTACTGAGTTTGTCGGGATGGACGCCATGAGGATGGAAATCATTCGCCGTGTCAAAGACGCTCGCCAAATTGATCCGATGGCTCTGCCAGAGGGTTGGTATCGTCGAGATCAAGATTGATCTTACATGTGCTCAATTGGAGCGATGCCTAAGCCTTCCATACCCGTGCGCATCAATCGACGAGCCACTTCTGAAACTTGGAGGTTGAAGGTGTTCACTTCCCCGTCAATCACAATCATGCAATCTCGATAAAACGCATTGAAACACGTGGCGAGGTTCAACAACTGGTTAGCGAAAAGGTGAGGACGGCAATCATTGACCGCTTTAGCAAGCACGTCGTTATGCACTGCGATCGAACGAAGCAAACCAACCATGCCGCTGGACATTTCAGTCGGAATGGAATTGACGACCTTCGACATTTCGGCATCCACATCGACGCCCTCTGATTCGCATCGCCTCACTATGGAGCAGGCTCGCACGTGAGAATACATGACGAAGGGGGCAGAACCGCCCTCGAAGGCCAACGCTTCTTCCCAACGGAAGGTGAAGCCCTTTTCTGGACTCACTTTGATGATGTTGAATCGGACGGCTGATGTGCCTGCAGCATCGGCGATGGCCTTCACTTCCTCCTGTTCGTAGTCAGGGCGAAGGACACCGACCACCGCTGCTGCTTGTTCGGATGCCTCTTCCAACAAGTCATCCATGAACACGACATTCCCTTTTCGAGTTGACATTTTGCCTTCTGGGAGCTTGATGAAGGAGTAGAACATGACTTCAGGCACCTTTTGTCCAAGTTCCGTGAGGGTCATACCAACTTGTTTTGCTTGCAGTTTGTGGTCTTCTCCAAGCACGTTAATCAGATCGTCGCATTGTTGCCACTTCCACATGTGGTAGGCAATATCACGGGTGGCATAAAGAGAGGAACCATCGCCCCGTCGGAAAAAGAATTCTGTTTTCCCCTTGAGCCCGCGTGCACCAAGGTCGAGGAACTCAGCGCCATTGTCCGCTGTCCCATGAATGTCAAACCCTCTGAATTGTTCCATGAGTCGGCTGACGTCACCGTTGGTGACGAACATCGATTCCTTGGTAAAGGTGTCAAAATTGATGCCAAGGCGTGCCAAGGTAGTCAGCATCCCATCCAATACAGGTTGATAGGCTGCTTGAAAATCATCCAATACGTCTTGATCCCCATGTTCACTGGCATGGACCATACGTCCGATTTCTTGCTCGATGGCCTCTTTGTCTGCTCGTTCTTGGCGAATCACTTGAGCCGCTTGATACCAGCGGACGCGTTCGTGGTCAGCCTTTCCTTTCCATTTTGGATTGAGTGCTTCTCGCCCTTCGAGGGTTGCTTCAACTTCCTCATGGCTGAGGTGCTTTAACGCCCAAGCAAGGACGCCGACTTGTTTCCCCATATCATCCACATAGTATTCGGCGCGAACTTCATTCCCATACAATCTGTGAAGGCGCACTAATGAATCACCTAAGATGGCGTTGCGAGCCCTCCCTACGTGGAATGGACCATTTGGATTGGCTGAAGTGTGTTCAATCAAAATCTTACGTCCAGTAGGTTGGCATTGCCCGAATGGATGGCCGTGAGTTTGTGGGGACTGAAGGATGGTGCTCGCCAGCCAGATTGGGCTGGCTTTGATGTTGAGGTAGCCGCCAACAGCGTTCACTTCGCCAACCGCTTCGTGGGTGGCCATGGCTTCAGCAACGGCTTCAGCGATTGCAGGAGGTGCTTTTCCGAGTTGTTTGGCGAACGGAAAACACGGCAAGGAAAGATCACCCTGGTCCAATTCCCGAGAGGGGGCAAGCATGCTTCTCCAGTGATCGTTGGTGATGCCGACTTGGGCAAGAGCTTGTTCAATCAAGGGCTCAACCACTGACTTCAGGATTTGCATATGTCTTACCTCACATCATTGGGTATCGGCACAGTGCAGCAAGTCCTCCAAATCCATGGAGGAGTTGCGAACCTTCTTCTGTATCAATTGAAATATAGATGATTTCCGTGTTGCTTCGCTCGGCCATTTTACCGAGTTCATCGATAAGTGAGATGTTGCTTAGTTCCTTGGCTCCATCGCCTGAGGCATTGCAGGACGGGCAAGACGGAAGGGATTCCATCCGTCCAACCGATGCTGTCCATTCATGCTTACATGAGCCGCATTGAAGTTCAATGGTGCTTTTCCTCAACCCTTCAGAAATCAATAGCCGGTCGATTGCACCTCGTTCAAGAGCGTCACGCACCATCATTTCTCCGTAGGTTGCTCGGGGTGATGCTTTGATCAATTCAGCAAGGAATTTGGTCATGATTTGGCGCTCTGCATCGAGTTCGATTTCACCCATGAGGGCCCCAGCGTTTTCGACAAGTTCACGGACTCCACTCTCGTTTGAGTAGCCAACGTCAAAGTGAGTTTTTGCTATACGCTTAGCCACTTCGTGGTGGAAGTAATCGTTCTTGACTACGAAGTCCTTGGTTGCACCAGGGCCTCCAATAATGATGGCTTGGATGTTTTCCAAATTTGGTAGCCAATAGGAACATGCGTGTTCGGTGGCGCGCTTGAAGAAATTGTGTGCTGCTTCCTCAATCAACCGCTCGAACCGTTGTGCAGATTGACCACCTTGTCGGTGCTTACCCATGATGTTTGAAACGAGGTGCTCCTGAACGTGAATGCGTTTTCCCGAGGCGATTCCATAGGCTGCTTCGGAACGGTCAATCACAAACAGACCGTAGGACTTTTTGTCAACCAGCATGTCCTCGAGTTGAGTCAATTCGAAGACTGAATCACATCGGTAACGGAAGGACATGAGCGGCTGAGGTGGTTCTTCCACAACGACATTGACCATCCTGTTTTTGTTGTTTCCAATGATGATTGAACCAACGAAAATCGCAAGGCCATTTTCACCCGGTTTTTTGTATCTTGAGAGGGTTGAGATTGCAGATTCAATGGCTCCCTGAACATTTTTCCTCGTCCCCTTTGACTTGATGTTTGCAGCCTGCCCGTGTTCGTTTTGCAACAAGGAGCGAGCGTCCGATATGTGGCGGTCTGGCGGGATGATCAGGGTCACCAGTTCTGTTCCGAACCCTTTCATTTCCCTCAAATCTTCTAGGGCGAGTTTGAGCCGAAGGCGACGCGTGGCGAGGGTTGCATCGTCTGACATCGCTTGGCCTCCGTATCAAGGGCGTGGTTGAGGGGTCTTCAATTCTCTTGTGTTGGTTTGTAGTGAAAGGGCAAAGGTAGGCGCCTGTATTGGGGTTGAAAGGGATATGCTCAAAGCATGAGCGCGCAACGAAGGAACGATGACCACTCGTCATGTTGTTGCTTTGGGAGGAAGCCTTCTCCGGCCTGAAGAAGCTGAACAGCGTACGGAGTGGTTTGGACGGCTGAGGCAATTGGCCGTGCACATGGAAGGCAACGGGCGACGCTTGGCTTTGGTTGTCGGTGGCGGCTTGCCCGCACGAGAAGGCATCACACTCGCACAATGCTTGGTCAGTGATTCACGACGCCTCGACGAGGTGGGTATCGCTGCAACAAGGCTCAATGCAACCGTGATTCAACAGGTGCTGTTGGACATTGGCTGTGATGTAGCGCCGGTGATCCCGACCACCACAAGTGAGGCTGCTGCTCTCATGGACGTCCACCACCTTGTCATCATGGGTGGAACCACACCCGGACACACCACAGATGCAGTGGCTGTCGGCCTTGCTAGGGACACGGGTGCAAGCCATTGCATCATTGCTACCAACGTCAGCCATGTCTTTGACAAGGACCCAAGGCATCACGAGGATGCCGCATCTTTTTCGACGATGAGCCTCGATGAGTTGGCTGAAATCACTGGAATCGGTGAGCCATTGGCCCCTGGTGCATCAGCAGTGATTGATCCAGTTGCAGTGGGGTGGGCGAAAGCCTGCGATCTGCGTCTTGCAGTTCTCGACGGAAGGGATCTTTCATTGCTTGAACAAGCCCTTGACGGCCAACCTTTTGATGGAACATTAATTACGCCTTAGGTGATGAATATGGTTGATACAAAGAAAGTCAAAGAAAACATTCAGCGCATGACCAATCGGGTTGCTTCCAGCACCTCTGGAAAGGTTCAGCCACACAAGCATTGCAGGGTTTGCTTTCGTCCAATCAAACTGACTGCTGAACCACGGGTTTGTTCAGACCAAGCATGCATTGATCGCAACATACGAGATGAGAAAAACGAACGCCAAATGAGAATTTGGATGTTTGTGTTTTTGGGCATCTTTGCCTTCAGTTTCCTCGGACCAATGCTGCTCAGGATGTTGTAGAATCAAATTCTTTCATCATTTCTTCTGAATCTTCAACAGAGGCCGTATCTGTGATTCCAGCGGCTTTGATTTGATCACCAAGGGCAAACAATTCGTTGAATGCTTCTTCGATCGATTTCGTTTGTTTCAAGAATCTCAATGGCGGCCAACCGCAATCGATGACTCCAGGTTCATGTGTGCTTTCTTCGACCCATGCAGCGCATGCTTCACCATGGCAAAGAGCGGAGAAATTTTCCAAATCCACCCAAAACGTCTGGCGAGTGCACACTGGACAGACTTTGCATTCAAGGGATGCCAGCACCGTTAATCCGTGTTCTCCGATGACATCGATGTCCCACACGACAACCGAAGCAGAAACCAAGAGCATTTGATCGCTCTTTTTCAAAAAACTGCGCAAAACACTCCATGCGGTTTCTTCACTGCTAAAGCACCCCAATGAGAGGGAATTCCCTCCTTCCTCGATTGCTGAAGGCACGAAGACACGCTGGATTTGCTCCGCCATGCCCGATGGTTGCGGCTGAGGTGCTTGAAGACTCCCTCAATTGCGATGCCATTCAACCTCAATGACCGGAAGGCCACCTGGGTGCGGAAGTGGTGCATTTGGTTTCTCAACTCGAACATGAAGTGCGGCGACTGTCTGGAACGCTGCAATCTGTACAATCACCTGTTCAGCCATTTCTTCCATGAGGGCAATGGGTGCTTCAGATTCCAACATGACGCGGTCAATTGCCACTTGAATATCTGCATAATTCAGTGTGTTCGAGAGTTCGTTCCCGACTTTGGCTTTCGATAGTGTCGCCCAAACGGTAAACACAAACGGTTGTTCTTGTTCATGCTCGAAGGCATAATAGCCATGCTTGGCCATGACCGTGTAGCGTTCTAAACCGACTCGAATGGTCATCAAATCCCTCACTCTTCGTCGCGCTCGTGAACCCAAATCAGATGGTAGCCAAATTGTGTTTTGACAGGCTCGGACACGGTAGCAATTGGGTTGGTCCATACGGCCTCTTCGAACGGCCGAACCATTTGCCCCTTGCGAAACCAACCCAAATCTCCGCCTTTTTGGCTTGAAGGGCATGTGCTTTTCTTCCGCGCAAGTTTCTGAAAGTCTTTCAATTTCCCAATTTTGTCTTTCATCTGAACAGCCTCTGATTTTGAGGCGACAAGGATGTGGGATGCCCAAGCGCTTGGTGCGACCATGCTTTGAGGGCAGAACCGCTTGGTTTGAACCCGTCGATTGAAATTCAATCAAGCATCAGCGTTGTAAGCAAGCATTCGAACATATGTGCCATAGATGCTGACGGATACGCCAAGAGATTCAGCATTGAATCGATCCATGGTGTCGAGGTAGGTGTGGTATTCCCAACTTCCACTTCCATAACAGACAACGGCCCGGCCACGCTTCTCATCCAATTCATAGACGAACGGACCGTGGTCTGAATTGTAGGGCATTGCATCGGAATCACCAACATCGCCCCCGAGCAAGGACAGCCGGATATCGTATCGTTCAGCCATGTCCGGATTTGCTGCTTTGTACAGTTTAGTAATGCGCTCCATGTGTCCAAAATCATCAGCGTTATTTGTGAATAAGGACACAGATGTACCACGGCTTTCATCGGAATCAACGTGGTTCATGTCGAGGTTGACATAGAGTCGGAGGTTTTCCTTCAGGAATTCTTTATTCGCTGCGACGTAGGCTTTGCTGCCCCACAAACCCTCTTCTTCTCCACCCCAGGTGCAGAATTGAATGGTTCGCTCAGGGGTTCCAGTTTCATTGACGATCATCTTCAATTGACGGGCCATTTCTATCACGCTTGCTGTTCCAGAGGTGTCGTCCACGGCGCCTTGGCCGTGATAGACGGTGTCGTGGTGAGCTCCAATAATGATCACTTCCGTTGATTTTCCTTCAATGATTCCGCATGGGACATAGATGGTCTGTTCTTGGTCGTTGGTGACATCAATGATCATCTCGAGAACCCCTTGAGACCCCGTTGAATTGAAAATCGCTGCTTCGAGGATATCACCAGCGTCTTTTGACATTGCGATAAAAGGAATATCTGCGGGGATTGTGCCGCCGTTCGCTGCCTT
>Ga0228615_1000151_pt1 | contig 38920 bp, 41 predicted proteins | sample 16DmetaG_FD_190530 | JGI IMG/M metagenome (GOLD analysis project Ga0228615, IMG submission 190530) | Seawater microbial communities from Monterey Bay, California, United States - 16D | ecosystem: Environmental > Aquatic > Marine > Coastal | place: USA: California | collected 2016-10-17
GACCAACAAAAAGAAGAAGACCAACAAAAAAAAGAAGACCAATAAAAAGAAGAAGACCAACAAAAAAAAGATAAATATATTAATTTTTTTAAATAATAATATATTTATTTTTCGTATTACTTAAAAATTTAACTTCTAATTAAAACATAATAAAATGGATGTCATAGAATTAAAATCATAATATAAATAAAATATTTAGTTATATTATAAAAATGTCAACAGCAACAAATTTAGCAACACTTTATTTTTTAAGCCCCGAAAATAAAATTTCAGTAGTTAGTTATGCTAACGCGGACGAGATAATTGAAAAGTATAATAAACACAAATTATACCAATTATCAGAACGCGGAGTAATAACAAATCAAAATTATCTGAAAATTTCTACTGCTATTGATAGTGCACTAAAAATATTATTGTCCAGTGAAAGACATTATTTTTTGATATGTGATGAAGAATTTAGAGAAGGAGAAAGTATTGATTTATCGACTCTTGAAGGCGGTAAAAAAAGACCAACAAAAAAAAGAAGACCAACAAAAAAAAGAAGACCAACAAAAAGAAGAAGACCAACAAAAAGAAGACCAATAAAAAGAAGAAGACCAACAAAAAAAAGATAAATATATTAATTTTTTTAAATAATAATATATTTATTTTTCGTATTACTTAAAAATTTAACTTCTAATTAAAACATAATAAAATGGATGTCATAGAATTAAATCCTGATATCATTGAATTAGGAGAATTGGATGAACCACATTTAAAATTAGATATAGAAGAAAGTGAAGCAAGACCTTCTGTAAATTTTGGAAGTGGTATAGAATTATTAATGAATGATAAAAAAACAGAAAAAAAAAGTAGTTCTAATGTAGAAATAGATGATATAACAAGATTAGAAGATGAATTGAATGATTTAAGTGAAACAATTAATTCTGAACCTACAACAAATAAAAAAATAAACGAATCATCGTCTAATAAAAATATATTTGGCGGATTATTTGGGGATAAGAAAGATGGTTCAAATGTAAAAACGGTAACTCAAAACGACGAAGCGAAAACAAATTTAGGAAAAGCAACATCAAATATGAATGAAAATAAAACATGGGATGGATTTGGTAAATTTAATAACGTTCCTATAAATTTAGATAAAGTAGAAAAGAAACCAGAGTTAACAAAAGAAGAAGAATTAAAAGAAAAATTCAAATATTTAAGAAAATTAGAAGAGTTAGAGAGAAAAGGAGTAACATTAAGCAAACGTTACAATATGGAATCAGATTTGCAAGAAATGATGGGAGAATATGAAACAATAGTAGCAGAAAAAGAGAAAAGTAATTCTATGAAATTTCAAGGAAAGATGTTAATGGCGTGTGTAACTGGTCTAGAGTTCTTAAATAATAAATTTGATCCATTTGATATAAAATTAGAAGGATGGGGAGAACAATTAAATGAAAATATAGAAGAATATGATGAAATATTTGGTGAATTACATGAAAAATATAAATCTAAGGCAAAAATGTCACCTGAACTAAAACTTTTATTTCAACTAGGCGGCTCGGCTGTAATGGTTCATATGTCAAATACACTATTTAAATCAGCAATGCCTGGTATGGATGATATAATGAAACAAAATCCGGAATTAATGAAACAGTTTACATCAGCGGCAGTAAATACAATGGGTAATAATGGTAATCCAGGTTTTGCAGGATTTATGAATGGTGTATTTGGAGGAGGAGGTTCTAGTTCTCAACAAAATGATTCTGGATTAGGATTTGGTCCTTCTATGAGAAGAGACATGCCAGCAAACATAAATGAAGGTCCTCCACCGCCACCAGTTGAAACTAAATTACCGGAGAGAAGTCAAAGAACACAAAATTTACCAAATAGACCAGATTTAATGTCTGCGCGAGGAGTTTCAATTAATGAAAATGAAGGAAATACTGATAATGAAGAAAGAATTTCGAGACCTGAAATGAGAGGTCCATCATCAAGACAAAGTGAAATAAATTCATTATTAAGTGGTTTAAAAACAAAACAAATAAATGTTGATAATAAAGAATCATCAACAATTAGTATAGATGACTTAAAAGATTTAACAAATGCCAAAGTTCCTAAATCAAAAAGAAAACAAAAATCAGATAAAAATATAGTATCATTAGATATCTAATTAAATTGCCATTATTTTTAAAATTAATTAAAGTTAAAGCATATTACAGTAAATGTTGTCTTTATTTTAAACATAATCACTTATATGAAATTTTTATTTATTATTTAATTACCATAATTTGGATTATCTTTATAATCAAAATAATCATAATTAGGCGGAGCTTTATATATAATTCTTTTACTTTTTTGTTTAAAAGGGTTATTTAATGTTTCAGTAAAATCATTTGCTAAGGGATTAAAATTATATAAATAATGACCTGTTAAATCATTTACAGTAACGATAAACATATCTCCTCCTGAAACTCTATTCATATCTTTTATCATTTCTTCCATATCTGCATCTACATATTCTAATGTACCAGAAACAAATAGAACACAACAGTTATCAGATAAATCTTTTAAAGCCAATTCTAAACTTTTGTCTGTTTTATTAGGACATTGTGGACATCCTGTTATATCGATTGTAAAATCGCCACATTCATATAGTGGATACCCTATATTTCTCATAGTATCTTGTATAAATTTAGTAGTACCAGCTCCTGAATATGGGTCGCCAACAACTACTAGTTGTTTATTTTTTTCTATTGCTAATTTTTTTGCTCGTCTATAGTAAGTAAATTTTCTATAAGATCTAAATAACCAAGATTCTAAACACCAATAAAAAATAAATACAATAGGTATTAAAAATATAAAAAGTAAAGTATAAATCAAATATTTATAATTATCAGGTAGATTATTAAACATTCTATAATTAATAATTTTATTAAAATAATTAATTATAAATTTATAATTTAATTAATTATTATTTTTTAATTATTATTTTTTAATTATTATTTTTTAATTATTATTTTTTAATTATTTCAAATTTAAAAAATCCTGGATATGTTGCTAATCTATCATTAATAGATTCATGACATAAATCTATTAAATTAATATTTTTATTTTTTTGAATATATTCTGTTATCCAACTTTTAGAATTTGCAGAGCGAAATAATCCAAAAGCATTTTTATTAGAATTTTTTTGCATTAAATTAAATATTTCATTTATTTGATTTTCTTCTTCGTACCAATCCATATGATCTAATAATATAAATCTATCAAACTTAGTATTATTATTATTCATATAATCATTTAAAGTACCATTAAATATTTTGATTTTATCTACATTTTTTTTTAAAAATTCAAAATTTTTTTCTTTTAAATATTCAGGACAATTATTTTTAGTATAATGACCCATTAATAATGCATGAAAAAAGTAATTTTCATTTTTAATACTCCAATTTTTGGCGACAAGATTATAACTATTTTTTAAAAAATTATATAATATATCTTGACTATATTCACCATTTCCTATAATTTTTATTTGTGATTTAGGAACTCCTGCAAATTCTAATGAACATTTATTTATAATTTTTTTTGTTTTTTTATTAAATAATATTGGTTCTATATTTTTTAAATAATAATCATATTGTTCATTTATATTACTAAAATTACATAATTTTTCAAATTTTTTTTTATATAAAATTTTTAAAAAATGCATTGGTTCACATATTTTTCCACTTTTATATAATCCTTTTGTAGATAAAATATTTAAATTTTTATCCCAAAAATCTATTGAAGAATATAATTTTAAATTTTTTTTTAGTTTATTATTATATAAATAATCAAAGTTATCATGTTTTCCTAAACCAAAAAGTTGCCAAAAATCATCATAATTTAAATTTTTAATAGCAGAGATTTTTAAATCTAATAATGCATTTTGCGCTGGAGACAAATCACAACTAATTATATTTTTAGGATTTAATAATAATGTATTTAATATATTACAACCACCCGTAGTTATCATTAATACATTATCTGTTTCACATATATTAAGATATTTTGAATCTATTTTAAAGTCTTCCCAAGCAATAGAATAAATAAATGTTTTAAAATTAGATATTTTACTAATATAATCATCGTCTAAATTAAAATAATTAAAATAATTTAAAAATAAATAACTTAAAATAATTAATATTAAAATTATGCATATTATTAATATATTAAATTGCATCATATAATATAATTAAATTATTAATTAATTATTATTTAAACTAACATTACATTAAATAATATATAATAAAATTATGTATATAAAGTTATTAAGTGGGTTATCTTTATTAGTTATTGAAAACAATTATAAAATACTAAATAATTTGTTAAGTATTGAATATATGCCTATATATTTATTTTTAAATTTTATATTATTAAATTTTAATACCAGACATTTACAAGGAACAAGTTATAGAAATAATAAAATGCCAAATAATTTAATTTTATTATCATCAAAATTAAATTTTATATTATTTTTATATTCGAATTTGTTTATTTTTATACAAAACCTTTATATAAATTATTTATTTTTATTGTATTTACCAACATATTTAGAATTTGCAGAATATACGGGTAATAGAAAATTATCTTTAGAAAATATATTTTTTAAACCTTTTTGTTATTTTTTTAAATTAATAGGTAATTATGAAATATTTAATGAATATAAAATAATAGATAATCACAAACAATATTTAATAGGATTACATCCCCATGGTTTATTTCCATTTGGAACTCTAGGATCACTAGGGTTACCTATATGCAAAAATTTATTTGAATTATTTCCATTGAGATATACAAATGAATTATATATTGGTATTGCCAGTTTTGGTTTTTATATTCCTATTATACGAGATTTATTTCTTTTTATGGGTGCAATAGATTGTTCAAAACCAATTATTGAAAAATTTATAAAAAATGGCAAGTCTATAGGATTATTTATAGGTGGAGCGGAAGAGGCCAAATATAGTGACATTGGTAATACTAATTTAATCATAAATAAAAGAAAAGGATTTTTTAAATTAGCTATCGAAAATAATTTAACACTTGTACCTATTTATACTTTTGGTAATAATAATATTTATAAATCGTATGATAGTGATATATTTAATATATTTTATTATTTCAAAAGAATAACAGGTTTTTGGTTTCCAAGAGGAAAAATTATATTTAATAGAATAAATTTCTATACTGTTTTAGGTAATCACATTGATATAAATGAAACAAATAATATTGAAGAATTAAAAATTTTATATATTGAAAAGTTAACAGAAATATTTAATAAATATAAAGATAAAGATAATTCTGTAAAAAATAAAAATTTAATTATTAATTAAATTACTTAAACGCTATATATAAATTTTATTATTATGATTAAAAATTCTTCGAATAACAAAATTAACAAATTAAATATTTTTGTTAGATTAATAAATTTATTTTTTATTTTTTCATATAATATTATCGCTTATTATTCAAAAAATTTTATTTATTATTATTTTACAAAACGTCCAAGAATTAAAAGACTAGAATTAGTAAAATCTATTACTTTTAAACTTGAAGAATTAAATATTGTTTATGTAAAAGTATTTCAATCTTTATGTTTGGAAAAGAATATATTATATGAAGATGAAAAAGAGTATTTATTAAAATATACCGATAATGTTCCATATGAAAATGAAGAAGTAGATTATGAATTATTAAATTTAATCGAATCAAAATATTAGATTAGAAGAAACAGAACCAATAAATGCAGGTATAATTGGAGTAGTATTTAAAGGTTTAGATGGCAATAAAAATGACTCAAAAGTAGTTATTAAGATATTAAAAAATAATATCGAAAAAAAATTAAATAGTGCTTTAAATGAGATAGAATCTTTAACATATATAATTTCTTATATTCCATTTTTAAATAATCTAAATTTATATAAACTATTTTTAGATAATAAACAATCTTTGTTAAATCAAGTTAATTTTGTAATAGAAGCTAGAAACATTGAAATGTTTAGATTAAAAAATCAAAATTTACCCGAGTACAAAATTCCATATGTTTATAAAGAGATTACAAATAATTATAATAATGTTATTGTTATGGAAAATATTAAAGGATTAACTATTAATGATATTAAAGATTATGATTCAACTATAAAAGAAGAGTTCGCAAAATTATTTTCAAAATTTGGTGTAATAAGTATTTTATACAATAGTGCTATTCATAATGATCTTCATGCTGGTAATTTATTTTTCTATATAAATGAAAATAACTCTGGCTTACCAAAATATCAATTAGGTTTAATAGATTTTGGTATATGTTGTTTTCCAAATAAAAATAATCAAAATTCATATTATTATTTTTTTGCTGAAATGAATATTAATAAAAAATTTGATAATATAGATAAAATAGATGAATTGATAAACGTAATAGTAGAAGAAAATGATAAATTAAATAAATTAAAAAATATTAATAATGAAAAATATAAAAATTTAAGAAATAATGGAATAAAAATATTGAAAAAATATTCAAATTTAGACTTGTCATCTGCTTTTTTAGTTGAATTATCAAAAATGTTAAAAAAATATCATCTTAATTTATCAAAAGAATTTAGTGAAATATGTTTTGGGTTAAAAATAATAGAAAGTTTAATATATTCATTATCTCCCAATCTTAAGAAAATACAAAGTAACGTAATGAAAGAAGTAACACAAATAAATAAATTAATAGAAATATAAAATATAATCAAAAAATTATTGATTATTTAATAAATAAGTTAAGAATAAAATATTAATTAAATAATTAATAATTAATGGAGATTATTCAAGAAGTAAATAATACATTAGTTTGTGATAAAGGAAATATGTTACTAGATTCATATTTAAAAGATAATACAAAAACTTATAAACTGGCATTTTCTATGAACAATATTAATAGTTCTAAAATAAATTTAACTAATTTTTTGAGTCACAATATTTATGAATTATTAGATAAAATTAATCCAGATTTAATAGAAAAAATACATATATTAAAAATTTATAATGATAATGAGGCTGATATTTTAATGATTTTAAAACATATTGCTAAAGAAGTAGGAATAAAACAAAAATATATAATTTTTAATACAAAAAGAATAATAGATTATGAAAATAATTCTATATTTTTTACAAATAAAGATATTAATTTAATAAATGAAAATTTAGTTAAAGAATATTTGCAATCAATTAATTTGGAAAAAAACAAATATGAAGCAATTTTATATAACTTTGGAACAATAAAAATTTCTATAACAAATACAAATATTTTAGAATTATCTAATGAAAATAATACAAATAAAATAGTTAATACAGATTTTGAAACACATTTTCAATTAATTATGGAAGATGAATTACCAATTTATATGGAAAATTTAATTGGTTTAATGATAAAAAAAATATTTTATAATTTGAAAGTATTTATAGATAATTTAAAATAATAAATAATAAATAATTAGAAATAGAATAAAAATTGATTATTATTATCTATTAAACATTTAATAATAATAATAATAATATATGAACTATTTATTATTGGATACAAGTTATATTATATTTTATAGATATTTTGCTTTACTTCAATGGTGGAAATTAGCAAAAAAAGATATTGCATTACCAGAAAATCCATCAGAATGCCCAGAATTTGTTGAAAAATTTACAAAATTATTTTTGGAACAAATAACTAATATTAAGAAAAAACTTAAAATTCATAAAGAAGAATGCAAAGTTATTGCGGCAAGAGATTGTCCTCGTAAAGAAATTTGGAGAAATGAATTATTTCCTCAATATAAAGAAAGCAGATATAAAGATGATGCATTTATGGGAGGAAAGTTTTTTAAATTAGTATATGAAAATGATTTGATTTCAAAAGCAGGAGTAGAACATATTTTAAAATATGATAAATTAGAAGCAGATGATATAGTTGCTATCACAAAAAATTATATTAGAAAAAAATATCCAGAATCAAGTATTTATATTATAACAAATGACCAAGATTATCTACAACTTTCTGATGAAAATACAAAACTATTTAATTTACAATTTAAAAATTTATTAGACAATAAGAAGGTATTTCCGGAAGCAGATAAAAATTTATTTTATAAAATTGTTTTAGGTGATAAATCAGATTGTATCCCCCCAATTTTAACTGGCTGTGGACCAAAAACCACCGAAAAATATTATGAAAATAAAGAGTTATTTCTAAAAACATTAGATAAAAATGAAGGTGCAAAAGAAAGATATGAATTAAATAAAAAACTTGTTAGTTTTTCAGAAATTCCCGACGAATTAGTTAATGGATTTTTAGATACATTTAAAGAAATTTTTGATAATTTATAAATTAATAGGTAAGTCACATGTAACAAATTTAGCTTGTCCATTTTTATTCCATTCAACCATTAATATAATTACTTCTACACCTTTTTTTACTGCTTCATTAAATGCTCTTTTATATGTAGGATCAATATTAGATGCTTGGAATGAACCACTATCTGTTCTTTGTATAACAAAACAAATAATAGGTCTAATAATTTTGGATATTGTAATTTCTGCTAATTCATTAATATGTTTTAATGCTCGTTCACTAACAACTGCTTCTTTAGTTTTCCTATAGCCATCTGGAAAATATGAAATTTTTTCATTAAAATTCATATTTTTAAATGCGTCCTGTTTAATAAGTTTTTTCTTTTCTATGTAATTTACATCAGCATAATCACTTAATGGCACATTTTTAACTTCTAATATAAAATATTTATTATTACTATCAATTCCAATAAAATCAAATCGAGAATTTCCTAATTTTGCTTCACGTCTGTATTTTTTTATATTTTGTAAAGTAGGAAAGCAATTTGATATTAAAGATTTTTCTACTAATGTTTCTGCTAATTTAGGATCAATACCAATGACTTGATTATTAATATATTTTTTCTCATTAATAATTTTTTCTTCATAAATTTCTGCCAAATATACTTTATAACTACATACTTTTGATTTTGATTGGGGACAATTTGATAACATAGGAGATGCTAAAACATAACATTCTTTTTCACATAATCCACAACAACCAAGCGAAGCACAATGAGCTTGAACTATAGAACCATCTTTAAGTTCTACATCCGCAACATATGGTGTTTTAGATATTTTTGATGGTCTTGAAATAATTTTAACAAGTTCTAAATTATTCAAATTATATAAAATCATAATTAAAAATAATAAAAAATTTTCATTATAATATTCAATTTTTTATAATTTACATCTAAATAGAATAATAATTTATTAAATTTTTAATTTTATTATAGGGTTAATTTCTTTTTTAAAATAAGTTACTATATAGAATATAGTAAAATAATAAAAATACATTGAATATAACATAATTGTTAAACCATTTGAATAGTTATTAATTTTACAATTATCCGAGTATCTAACGTAAATAGCTATATATAAAACACTGACATGTTGAATTATCTGACTCATCGTAATAATTTTTCTAAATTTAACTAATACTCCTTTTGGATATGCAAAATACCAATACATAAAAATATGTACAAAACAATTCAAGGAAAGTGGTACATATATATAACTTTCTATACCCTGATAAATATTAACATAAACTAATATAGCAGTTGACATGTGATGTGTATATTGTAATTGTGATATTTTTTTATTGGATAAATGAAGAAATAATGAGTCAAACCATTCTAAATATTTAGAATAAAGAAATAATTGTGAAAATATAAAAGCATAATAATTATTGTTATAAGGTTTACATAGTAAATTATGTAATGGATAAATTTTATTTTCTTGATAATTAGCGAAAGTAAATCCTAATAACATAATTACTGATAAAATAGAAAGATTTATATTATGTATTTTTCTAAGTTTAATCATAAATGTATTATTAGGACAAGTATCGATAAAAGAAAAAGATTTAACAAATAAAAAATATGTAAAAGGAGATATTAAATGAAACATATATGTTTATTATTTGTTTAATTAAAAATATGTTTAAATATGTTTAATTAAAGTTTTATTAATAAAAAACATTAAGAATTAATATTGGCATTATATTTGGTGTCTATTTTGTTTATAAAGTCTAAAATATTATCTTTTAGAGATATATCATTGTTATTAGATCTAAATAGAATAATAATTTATTAAATTTTTTAATGTTTTTTTATTTTCAATAGTTCTTATTTTTCGTGTTAAACTTTTATTACCACCACTTTGTTGAGATATTTTATTTTCTCGCGATTTATTTGCATCTTCTTTAATACCAGATCTTATAGGTTTTATTGATGATTTTTTTCTTGTTAAATTATTTGAATCATTTTTTTTTCGTAATTTATTTTCTAGAAATTTTTTTTTATAACTTATACCAAACGTGTTATATAATAACTTATCTAAAATATTTGCGCGTCCTATACAATTATTTGTGTAATTTATTTGGTCTTTTATTGGTATTCTATCAGTTGGTGAATTTTTAAAAATTACACTAATATCTAGATATAGATAATATGAGCTATCCTTTTTATCAATTGCTAATCGTGTAATTTTTGAAGGTATATTCTTATAATATTTAGCTTCAACTGTTTGTTCCGAATCTAATTTATTATTTTTTAATTCATTAATATTCATTTTATTAAGAAGACGTAATTCAACATTTTTAATTTCTGCATATTTATCATTAATAAATAAATGTTTACCAGTTTCAAAGTAGAATCTTTTTATATAAAAATCATAAATATTTTTTGATAAAACTTTATCATTATCATGATCATGATCATAATTATTATTTATTATATTTTTTTCATTTATCATAATATTAAATATATTAGTTATCATTAATGCATCTTCAATTGTTTCAACGTCTAAACTTTTGAAAATTTTATTATTATTTTTTATAACATTAAATTTATTTAATAATCGTTGTATATTTAAGTTATTGTCAATAAAAATTTTAGTAGGATGAATATTTTTATTTTTTGAAAACATACTATTATTATGTTGTTTATAAATCTCTGATTCTGAATTTATTTTTTGTATTTCAAACTTAGAAGATGTTTTTTCAAATGTTTCTTCTTGTTGTAAATTTTCAATTGCTGATTCTAATTTTTTACTAGGATTTAATAAATCAATAATATTTATATAAAATATTAAATTTGAATGAATTGGTATTTCTTCAAATTCTATTTCATAAATAGGAGTTAATATTTTATCATCTTCAAATGATTCACGTAACAAATCTTCCGTATATTTTATACATTTGAGTGATTTAACTTTAACATAAATTTTTTTTTTACTTTTTTTTATTTCATTTTCTCCATCTTCTTGATTAAATATTTGTTGAAAGATTTTTTCATGTAATATACAACCATTTGTTAGATAAAAAGTTTCTAATATTTTAAAAATATTATAATAAGTGATTATGTAAGATAATCTTCTAGTATCTGATCTTAATATAGAATAGAGTTTATCTATATCAGAATTCTCATAATATTCATCACTTAATATATATTTACCATATTCTTTTATTATTTCTTTTCTACCATTATCTGTGTTATATTTAGGAATAAATTTTGAAGAATATCTTATACTACGTAAATCTTTAATAGCTTCATTTTCTGTAAAATTTTTTTCTAAAGATTCAAAATATTTGTTTATTCTATTATCAGTTTTTTCTTCTTCACATTTAATAAAAAAGTTACTATTATTTTCTAGATATTTCTTATATCGTTGTAGTTCACTACCTATATCTTTATTATATGTTGTATAAATAAAATCAATTACGGAGTCTATTTTGTTAAAAATAAATTTTTGAATAGGATCTTCCATATTCAATAATTCGTAAATTTTAAAGACTTTACTATTAGCTTTTATCTTTGGAATATTTTCATAATCATCATCTTTATTAGTCATAAGAAATTTATTATTTAAATAAATTAAATTATTATTTAATATCTTTAAACTTTCTAGGGATTCAAACAAAAGTATCTTATCTTGTTTGCACAGTTTAAAGAATATTTCACTACTTTTTCTGGTAAATATTTCATCTGAAGTTAAATCAATTATAAGATTATGTCTTCTAAAAAATGATTCTAAATCTATATAAAAGATTAAATATAGATATCTATGCAGTAAATATTTATTGTCTTGTCTATCTGTTATATTATACGAATTATATCCCATTTTAGATAATATATCTTTATTAAATAGCTTGTCAAAATCCTCTGAATTATATGTTAATGTAAATATATTAAATTTGTTATCTTTATTTGGACTTATTTTATAACTAATAAGGTTATTAATATTTGTGGTAAGTTGTGTATTTGATAATAATTGGCTAATTCTATCGTTAATGGCATGACTTTTATCAATATTTTTTGAAAATTGACTTTTATCACTAAGAATTTCAAGTTGTTTATTAAAAAAACCTCTAAGATTATCAAAATTAAAATAAAAAGTTGATAATGGTATATAAAATTTATAATTTTTTTTATCTTTAATGTTAAGATGTTCTTTTAGTTTATCATAATCTTCAACATCATTATCCCAATTTTTAGTTGGATTATCAATTTTCATTTTTTCTCTAACTATTTGTTTTTCCTTATCTATCATATTTGAATCTCTAATAGTTTCATATGTAAACTTATCTAATATTATATAATGATATTCACTTCCTACTTTATATTTTAATTTTATTTGAAATTCTTTAGGATTAGTATTAATACTAGTCATAATTATTATATTATATTATATTAATATAATAATTAATACAACTTATTGTGCTATATTATTTAACATACTTATTTTATTTTGTAATTGCTCTTCTTCGCCTGCACGTTTTAAAATATCATATGCTCTATCTAATTCTTCTTGGGAAACTTTTCCATCTCCATCAGTATCCATTACATCAACAAATTTTTTATATTTTTCGGGTAAAATACAAAATCTACTATTTTCATTAAAAACATAATTGCTTAAAATTATGAAAACAGCAGTAATAATTAAAGCAATAAAAATATCACGTGATCCCATAAATGCTATAGTAAAAATTAATACTTCTCGTGCTATATTTTTCAAGACCATTTCTTGTCCTTTAGTTAATTTAATTTCTATATATCTTGAACCTAAATTCATAAAAATCATCATTAATCCAATAAATAATTTATTTGTACTTATATTATTTAAAAAGTTTCCCGTAGTGAATTCTTTAAAACTTTTATTATTAAGTATATTTTGAAATGTTTTACTATAACTCATTAATATATTTAGATAAAATATATTTCAAATTTTAGTAGTTTTTTAAAATATTATTATCTTCTTTTTTTATAATAGAATGTATCAATTAAATCCAGCATCAATAGAATCTACTAAAGAAACAGTTGTTCCAAAAAAAAATACTAAAGAATTTCTTAATAGTAATAATAAAACATATAAAAATAGAAAAACTGTTAATTTTTCTCAAGATGAAAATTATGAAAATAAAACTAAATTAACAAATATTAATAATTTATTATCAAAATTACACGATAATGAAGACGAAGAAGAGGAAGAAAATAACTTTAATGTAAATGAAAAAATGACTAATGTAACCAATGAACACACTAATAAAGATTTAATAAATACAGAATTACAAAAAATGAATTCGCATATTGATAATAATTCAAATAATACATCCATTTTAGGAAGTGCTATTAATTCTAAATATTCCAATTTTCAAGATAGCTATAAATCTAATTTAGAATATTTAAATAATTTAAATGAAAAACAGGGTTTGAATAATTATTCGGCATCTACTAATTATGATAATAATCAATTAATTACTAAATTAAACTACATTATTCATTTATTAGAAGAGCAACATAATGAAAAAACAAATCATATAACTGAAGAACTAATATTATACTTATTTTTAGGTATATTTATTATTTTTGTTTTAGATTCATTTGCTAGAGCAAGCAAATATATAAGATAAATATAAATATAATTTATTAATTAAAATATAAATTATATTTTATTCTAATTTTTTGAATACATACAAATATTCATTTCTATAACCTACTGGTTTTAAATCTATTTTTTTAAATAATTTTAAATCTTTTGCTTTAGCCAAATTAAGAATTTTAGTTGTTTCAGGCATATATAAATTTATTTCATTTTCTCTTATATTATGTGTTTTATAATTAGAAAATTTTTCATTGTAAACCGCATATGGTGTCGTGCTTGAATCGATTTTATTACTATTTTCTAAATTTTTTAATTTGTATTTTGATATAAATTCACTATTTTCATTGAATTTTACTATAAGTTCACTTACTTTTTTACCATATTTTTCTGGATCATATAATGTATCTATATCTTTATTTTGAACATATGGTTTAAATTTTTCTCTATCAACTAAATTTATAATTAAAAATCCATCACTTGATAATATACTATTACAATTTTCAAAAAATAATTCTTTATCTTTTATTTCATATATTGTTTTTCCTAAACATAAAATATGACTATAAGTATCATAATCAAACATATTACTTGTTAAGAAATCTTGGGCAATAAATTCACATTTAGGATAATTAGTTTCTGCATTAGAAATCATCGCCTTTGATTTATCTAATCCTACAATGTCATATTTTGCATCTGTAAAAATTTTAACACTATAACCTGTCCCACAACCAATATCTAAAATTTTATTAGTACTATCTTTTTTTGATAATTTTTTTATTTCTTGTAATTCATATTCATTTCTTTTTTTGTTCAAATGTATTGCATCATAATATCTAATATAAAATTTATCATATGCATCATCATCTATTTTTTTAACATATTTTTCATTATTTTCATTATTCATAAAACCTTCGAATGAATAAAAATCCGGTATATTATTAAAACTATTAAATACTACTATCATAAATACTAATATTAAAAATATTAAAAATAATTTATTTATCAAATTAAGCTTATTAAAGGAATTAAATATACTATTAATATTTCTATATGTTTTATTATAAAAATCTGTTAATATCATTAATATGTATTTATATTATATTTTTTATGTTTTATTTTATAAAAATATATGGACCCTGATAATATTGACGATGTAAGAACAGAGTTTAAAAATGTTACTTTTTCTAATTTCCAAAAATCTAAAGCTAGACAAGAATTAATTAATTGTATTTATAATTGTAAAATTGAAAATGCAAATTATTGGAGTGCAGAATTTATATGTGCTGGACATTTTCTAGATTTATGGGATATCATTATTTTATATGCAACTAAATATATTCATAGTGGAAATCCTAAATTACCAATTTATTTGAATATGAGATACAATAATTTTATTAATATAATTAATTCTGGTTATTCTAGTAATATAATTGTCTTGCGTAATAATAGTAAAATTAGAAAATTATTTTGCGAAATTATATGTATACTTTCTTTTTCAAATAAAAAACATAATTATCAGCAAGTTAAACTAAATAAACATGAAGAATTTGATTTAACTAACATTAGTAATAAATTTAAAGCACCAAATGTTAGTTTTGTAGAAAATATTTTTAAAGATGATGATCCTAAAGAATTATTTATACCTTTTAATGAACTAATTTATAGTATCAATAATAAAAATATTATTGATTGTTGTTATTGGTATGAATGGATAATTGAATATGAAAACATTTGTAAAAAAAAGAAAAAAAAATGTATTTGTCAAGGAAGAACTTATGCCCCAAATAGAACTCATAATGACATTATTTGGATTGTATGGGACATATTATTTTATTATAGTGAACCAAATAATTCTCTTAATAAAAATACAAATGTTTTACCAATTATTGATAAACTTATTAAGTCATTATATAGTTTATTTACTATTAAATATAAACCTACATTTAAATCTAAAAGAAAATATATTATTTATTATGCATTTTCTATACTTACTGATAATATAGATTTTAATATTAATATTACTAATGAAACCGAAAAAATACAAGCAATTGTTGAAAAAATAAATAATCTTTATAAAGATATTAAAAAAAATGAAGTCTCTCCTAACACTGATTATTTATTTAAAAATATAAAAAAAACTAATATGGAAAAAACTATTGAAAAAATAGAATTAATTAATAGTTTATAATTTACAAAAAAAATTGATTATTATATTTGTATTTTTTAAACATCTATACTTTCTAATTATGTCCACTGATTCTGTTATTTGGATTTCTCTAGATCCTCTTCGTCAACAGATTGATTTTTATCCTCGTCCTATTGCAAAAAGAATTGAAGAGAGATATAATAATCGAACTGATTATGAAAGAACTATTTCAACTAATCTTTTATTAGGAAGCGATTTCTTTAATGCTACTATTCATTTTGATCATGTAGGTTGCTATCAAACAACGCCAAATATTAATTTTGGAAGACATGGATACAAACCACGAGGTATGCGAAGTGTAAAAAGAATTCAATTGACTTCTGATATGACTCATATTGAAGTTTATGCTAAAAAATATCGAGGTGAATGGAGAATCACAAATAATCCTAATCTTTCTGAAAGAATATTTAATGTAGAAATACCTTCAGACGTAATTGTTAATGGAACACAAGAAATCAATGTAACTAATACATTTTGGCTACCAGAAGATTTAGATTTATATGATAAACATATTGTAGTATGGCAATGGTGTAGAGGAGTTTCAGAACGTCAAGGTGATTTAATGTCTTTAAGTGATGAATGGTGGATTCCATATTTACAAAATCAAAATAAAATTATTGAAACTGCTTATAGTGAAGACAAATCATATACAGATATTTTACTTTCTACTGATAATTCAAACCGGCGAATTAAATTTAATAAAAATAATTGCTATGCAAGACAATTAGATGTTATTAATAATAAGATTCGTTGTGTGCGTCGAGTTATTATTACTATTTCTAAATTAAAAGAAAAATTAGAAGCTATGAACAATCAACCTCTTAATCCTGCCGTTTTATCAACTCTTATACAAAACAATGAAATTCCTCATGAATATTTTTGTAGTATTAGTCAAGAAGTAATGGTTGATCCTGTAAAAACAAGTGATAATCATACATATGATAGATCATCAATTGAACGTTGGTTTTTAACTCGTTATACTTCTCCTCTTACTGGATTAATTTTACATGATATTACACTCACACCACACATTGAACTTAAAAATCAAATTCAAGAATATATTAAATTAAAAATGTCACAAACACAAACACAACCACATGAAGAATTACTCTATTGTTGATCATATCTAAAAATAATCATAGATTTCTTACCACATCCTACTTCAAATGGTTCAACTTTTTTTAATATTATTGAATTATTTGCTAAAAAAACTCCTTTTTTAAATTTAATACCTAGTAGTTTACTTACTTTTTTTAATGATAAGTTTTTACCTATATTTTCGCGATAATAATCTTCAATTGGGTTTTCATTTAGTTTTACCATTATAATATAAATTATAAATTATTATTTATATTATTTTATTATATTAATATTATTTTTCAAACTAGCTATGATATGCTATTAAATAAATTAATTTTAAATTTGAATTTAATTAACTTCGATAATAAAATAAAATCTTATAACCATATTTAAAATTATATTTTTCAGGATAATAAAGTGGATTCTCTTTAAAAGTCCAATCTACATTTTTATTTAAAATTTTTTTCCAATTAAATTTTGATAATTTTGAATAACTACTTCCATCAAATTTATAATATTCTTTATTTATTGTTAATACACTTACAAAATGACTATTTGTATTTGGTTTATAATGAGATTTATTTGTTAATATTATACTATCTAGTTTATATTTATATTTTTTATTATTTAATTCTAATTCGTATTCCGTATCATAATTAATTTTACTTTCATGATCTTCAAATATAATTATATCTTGTTCTTTGTTAAAATATAATTTTAACATATTTTCAATTGTATTATATTTTTTTTTTAAACTACTATCCAAATCAATTGTTAAAATTTTTAAAGTATCATAATTTAAATAACTCATTATTACTTTATAAAATTCTAATGGGTTTCCCGCTTCATCCATATTTGGTAAACTATATTCTGGTGAAATTTTTTTTATTCTATTATATATTTTTTTTATTAAAAAATTTGTATCCAAATTTGATGTTAAATTTTTTACTTGTTCATGTAAATTTGCTTTGTTTTTAACTAATTTAGTTGAATCTTGATTATATGATGCTTCAATATATAGATTAAATACAAATAATAATTTTCTTAATTCTTGATCTTCGAGCCTAGTATTATCAACTTTACGACCAGTTATCATTAAATTTCTAAAAAATCTAAAAAATTTTCTACCTTTATCACTAAAGAAAAATGTTACAAACATAGTATTAAACCAACAATTAGAGTAAAGTTGTTTAGGTGCAATAAATTTGTCAGGATCAAGATGTTTTGAACCCATTAAATTTTTTAATAAAAATTTTTTTACTAATATATTATTAAAATATAAACATTTTGGTTTACTTATAGTTCCTATATTTATTTCTAATAAATTATTACATAAATTTACACGTTTATTTTTTAGTGTCTTTAACTTCTTTACATCTAAATTATTATTTATATATGGGGAATAAGACTTTATTTTATGTGTGCTTATCTTACTATATAAATTATTTTTTTCTTGCATTTTTGACAATTTTATATTTTTAACTAATCTATCATATATTTCTTTCTTTTTTGTTTTCATTATTAATATATTTAAATATATTTTTTAGCAATAAATTAATAATTATATAATATTATTAATTTATATAATGGCTGAATCTATTAGAAAATCACTTAATAAATTAACACAAAGCATTAAATCTAATACTTCTCAAAAATCTCAAAATACTATTTTATCTTCTTATAAAAGTAAACCAAAAAATGAATTAGAAACATTAATTAATACTCCAATAAATTCAATAGTTAACACTAAATCATTTGTTAAACCTTCTTTATCTCAAAAAGCAGCTACAGTTGCTTCAAACACAATTCAAACTGCTAGTTCTATTTTTACTTTCAGAAATATATTATTCATTATTTTATTAATTATTCTATTATCATTCTTAGGATTAAATATTTTTACTTATTTAAGTGATGGAACTAATTTTTTAACTAATTTGTTTGGTCCAATTATATCCGGTGCCGGAGAAATAACAGGTAATACAAGTAAAAATGTTGTATCTAATGCTTCTACTGGCACACAACAAATTATTCAAACTGGTTCTGATACCGCTAAAAATATAGTAGATGTTGCTTCGACTGGTACTACATCTAGTATTGGATTTTTACAAGATAAATTGAAAAAAAATACTTCAATTGTTAATCCTGAAAATAGTAATAAAAAAATAGATAAAATTGATTCTCAATCTCAACCTGAACCAGTTACAACACAAGCATTACAACAAGGTTATTGCTTCATTGGTAAAATAAATGATACTCGTAATTGCGCAAAAGTTAATCAACGACAGCAATGTATGTCTGGTGATATTTATCCAACAATGGATATATGTGTTAACCCTAATTTAAGAGTTTAATTATGTGACTATTTTCTTTTTTTAATTGAAAATTTTTTAGAACTTGATTTATTTTTTTTTGTTTTCTGTTTATTAATTACTATGTATGGTTTAAAAAATTTAAACATATCACTCAAAGTTCTATTACCTGTATAATTTTTAACCTTTTTTCCTTTCCTAAATACCATTATACATGGATAACCATCTATTGAATTTTTTAATACGTCAAAATCTATATAATCTAATTGACTAGCATCTATTTCTAATAATATAGTATTTGAATTCATTTTTTTTAATTTTTTTTTTAAAAACTCCCATTCAGATTTCATATTTTTACAATGAATACACATTTTACTGAATACTCCTATTAAACAAATTTTTTTTTCTAATGAATCTTTTATTGCTTTTTTATCAAAAAATTTATTTTTTAATTCAATTATTTGCATATAATATTATAATATATTTTATAAAATAAAAAAATATATTATATTTGTATAATCTAATTAATAATGGTATTTAATTATAAAATTTTAGCAATGTTATTTATTTTTTTATTAGGGTTAATTTATTATATTAATTCGGGGAAAATTTATGAAAATCTCTCTAATAATACAGAAGAAAAAAAATCAACTAATTATAGATGTCCTAATATGTTAATTGAAAAAGATGGAAAAATTTTATTATTTAATTCTAAATTAGCTGCTGTTCCAGGCGTTAATCCTATTCAATTTAATAGTTTAGAAGAATATTCTGAATTTGTTGAATGGCAGAAATCTCAAAATATTAATTGTCCAGTATTATATCTTCAATATACAACTGATACGCAAAATAACGATTTATTGCAAATTAAACCATCTATATTTGAAAATTCTGGCGGATTATCCACTACTAAATCAGATACATTATCTGCTAAAACATCTGAAGATTATTTTGAAAAAAATAAAATGCTAGATGCTACATTAGATTCTACACCTAATTCTGATATAAAATTTAATACTGGAATGTATTCTGGTTTTGACCAATACAATCAAAATGTAGGAATTAATACCCCTTTAGATTTTTTATATAATGAAAAAACACATAAATCTAGAAATCCAATGGATTCTAATTGGGGAGGAAAAGAATACACTAATAAAGCATTAAAAGATGGTGATTATAAAGGTAGAGAAATATATAGATACACAGATGTAGCATAATATATAATATTAACTAATTTTACTAATATTATATATATATAGTAAATGAATCATAAAACTCGTAATGTAAAAAAACTAAGAAATAAAAAAACTCGTAATGTAAAAAAAATAATAGATAAAAAAACTCGCAATGTTAAAAAAGTAAGAAATAACAAAACTCGTAATGTAAAAAAAATAATAGATAACAAAACTCGTAATGTAAAAAAAATAAAAAATAACAAAACTCGTAATGTAAAAAAATTAAGATATAAAAAATCTCGTGGTCGTGGTTTACAATTGATAATCAATCCTCGTTACAACTCTGATGATCCTAATAGCCAACCACTAATAACTGAGGATGAGAAAAAACGTGGAGACGAGGCTGAAGAAACAAAAAAATCATTACTTGCTAGATTTAATCCAAATTCAGAGTATATAAGAGGATTGAGTGCGCGTTTAAATGAGGTTAATCCCGAAGGCTTATCTACCGAACAAATTGAAGATGTGCAAAGAGCACATAATTTTTTAAACAAAAGTGATGCAGTTCGTTATATTAGAGCCCAACATAGAAGTAGGGATAGAGCATAATATATATTATATTATTTTCAATATAGAATCTAAAAATGAATTATATAATTTATATTAAAAATTATATAAAGATAATTATTTAAATCTATTTAATAAGCACTAGTAGTGTAATGGTTATCATACTTGCCTTCCAAGCAAGTGATCCGAGTTCGATTCTCGGCTAGTGCAATTAATACATATTATATTACTATAATATGTATTAAAAATATTATTATTATTATTATTATAATAAATATGTCATTAACATTGTTATTATTAATTAATAATATTTTACCACCAATTGGTAATAAATATTATACTTCTGTTAATATTCCACTAATCGGAAAACAAAATATTAAATATGAACGAACTAAAAAATTTATTTCAGAAATTACTTTATCGGGTAAAATAAATGAACATGGATATATTTATTTTTATAATGATGATAACGATACATATAAATATAAACTTGATAATACGTTAGAACATTTATTAAAAAAATATAAATGCAGTTTAAATGATCCTTATTATGACTATATAAATGATATGATTATACTAAATATACAAATAAATCTTATTAAATATTCAAAAAAACTTACTTTAATAAATAATCAATGTAAGTTACTTTGAATTTTTTTGCATTATTAAATCTATAAATGTTATTAACAAAATTTATATTTATTATTTCAGTTAATATTATATGAGTTAATATTGGAGTTATCCACCATAATTCTCCTAACTTTTTATTTAATTTATAATCTATTTTATTTTCTAATAAAATACTTCCTATTATACTTGTTAATATTCCTATTATATATTTTTCTTTCCATTTATTCTTTCTTAAATAAATCCTATAATAATGTAATGGCATATGAATAAATAATAAATGTACTTTTGATATAATTGGTTTTTTTAACCATATATAATGAATAATCGACGAAATTAAATACTTTAATTTATGTGGAATATCTTGTGCTATATGATATATTGAACTACCTATTAATAATTTTTTTCTATTTTCTAAATTAATATTAGATATAATTACAGAAAAAAAAATATTAAAAAAAATACTTAATTCTGGTATATCTATTATATCAGTTGCTCCATGACCTATTATCGGAACCAATAATGGATATCGCATTAGTTAATTATATTTATATGAATGTATTTAACTAATAATATTAATTTTTAAATAAAGATTTAATTTCCTCATTTGGATATTTATAAAATAAATCTGGCTGATCTTCAAAGCCGTCTTTAATTACATCATATTTCCCCGTTCTTGTGCATAAATTATAAATATTGAAATTATCATCTAAATTAAATTTATTTGTTCTAGTTGATAAATTTACACTAATGCTACCTTCTACACCACTTATTATTCTGTGGAATATACCTGCAGGCCATACTATCATTGCCGCGCCATCATAATAGAGTTTATCATTTTTATATACTTTATCGGGGCTTACTATAAATGACGCTTTAGTTAATGTTTTTGGATCAAAAATATCAATATATCTTGTTCCTTGTAAAACTAATAAATTATCATCTTGTCCTGTATGCATATACCATGGTCGTTTAATAGGTGGGACTATTTCTTCTACTGGCGCGGGTGAAATTGAGTTTGGACCATGAATTACTCTATCTATTCCGTGAATTCTTGGAATATCGGATGGAACCATTTCATCAAATTTAACACCTTTAGTCCTGCGTAAATTTCTAAGAGGAATAAGTCGATACATTGTTTTTTATTAATAATATTTTTATTTTTAAATTAATATTATTAATATTTTATAAATTATCAATCATAGAATTAATAGTATTAGATAATTCTGTATATTTTCTACATTTTACACAGTTTTCAGTATTATCACTTTCTATTAAGTTTTCAAGATCAATTGATTTAGCCCCTTTATTATCGTCTAACATATTCATCATGCATTTTGCACATTCTAAATTTACTATTTTTTTTGTATTTGTTAATAAACTTTTTACTTCTTTTTTTCCTTCATTTCCTCCTAGTTCTTCTGTTAAAGCACGTAACTTATTTTCAATCATTTTTAATAAATTATCATCTGTTTTATATTTATTTTCTTTTAACTTACTATTATTTATAAATCCTTCTTTATTTGAATTTAAATTATTTATATCTCTAAAAGATAAATTTTGAACTACACGTTTCTGATAATTAAAACAACTAAAAATTATGACTATAAATAATACCAATAAAACAGTATATGCAATATTTTTATAAATTTCCATTGTAGAATTCATTATTATATATACAATTAGAATATATATTCTAATTTATTAAGTATTGTTTTATATTATTAATTATATTTTTTGAAATTTTTCGATTTGAACTTTCAAGTTTGAGAGAATCTAAACAATATTCATCATTTTCTAAAGCTAATATCATATTTTTTAATGTTTTGAATTTATTTATTATAGTTGTTGCAGTTTGATGGCTAACATTTGGTATTTGCATAAGCATTATAATATTTATATTATCATGAGTTATATTTGCTTTTTTTGCTGTTTTTACTACATTTACATAGTCTTCTTTTTGTTCGGAGAGATTTTCTATGTTATTATAATAACATGTTTTACTTTTTTCTCTTACTAATTTATTTACAAAACTATTTATTATTTCAGCCGATTCTATGTTATTAACTGAATTTAAAATTGAAAAACCTTTGTAATAACTTATAGACACTAGCGATGAATACAAAGTGTTTCTAAATTTATCATTTTTATAATTTATTATATTACCTTCAATTAAATAATATATATTATGATTAGCTAATAAATTACCATTTAATCTAAAAGATTGTTCATTATATCTTCCATCTTTTATACTTGCTTCTAAATCAGATAATGACTTTCTCTCGATTATTACTAATGTTTTATCATTTATTTCATCATAAATTAAATAATCTCCTAATTCTAAATTTGTAACTTCTATTATATAATTTGTATTTTCATTTAAAATATTTAAATAATTTATTATTTGTTTTGGCTCGCGATTATCAATATATAATTTCATTAAATTTAATAGTCTTTAATTTTTAAATAATTATTTTTTATAATATTAACAAAAATAATTATTAATTTAACCAAGTAGTTTTGAGCGTCCACTTTTAAAAGTTCCTATTGTATTAGTTCCATTCATCAAATTTAAATGTCCTAAGCATTTGGTTCCATCACTACATCTTTTACCTAAACCACATCCCATACCCAGTGATGTTGTATTTGATGCAATTGAACTTCCGTCATTATTATGCTGGTTAGCAGCTGTTACACCTACTTTATACCCAGGAAGACCGGTTACATTAGGTCTTACATTTGTGGTTGGTGCTAATCCAGCCATAGAACCATATTGGCATGTTTGATTAGTGTGTCTATTACTTGCTCCTATTAAGTTAACTCGTGGCATCTTTTTTTATAATATGATAATATATTTTTTTAATTTTATTTAAAATTGTTTTAAATAATATTAAAAACAATATACTATATATTATAGTATGTTTCAAACATCTTTTGAGAATTTATGTTTTAAAGATAATAACAGCGATAATGAGTCTGATCAAGAATCTAATAATATTACTAATGATGATAATATTATTAGTTCCGAAGAGTTAATATTTAATCCTTATAATTTAATGAATAAAGAAATTCAAATTAATAATATCCAAGAAATTTTAAATAACTATGGAATTTTTGCTAAACCTTTTAATTTAGAACTTTACAAAAGAGCATTTATACATCGATCATATACTAAAAAACCTAAACTTGAAAATGAAGAATCAAATATTATAATTGTTGAAAAACCAGATGATTGTTTACCACTTAAAACAAAATCAAATGAACGATTAGAATTTATAGGTGATGGTGTATTAGAATGTATTACCAAATATTATTTATATAAAAGATTTCCAAAAGCAGATGAGGGTTTTATGACTGAAAAAAAAATTGCTCTTGTTAAAAATGAACATATTGGAAAACTCGCTTTAGAATTAGGTTTACATCAATATTATATTATTTCACGACATGCAGAGGAAAAAAATATCAGAACTAATCTAAAAAAACTTGGATGTTTATTTGAAGCATTTATTGGTGCAATATTTCTTGATTATAATCGTATAGACATTAAAGATGAATATGGATGGTTCGAAAATATATTTAATTGTGGCCCTGGTTTACAAATGGCTCAAATATTTATTGAACATGTTTTTGAAAAACACGTAGATTGGACTAAACTTATCGCCAATGATGATAATTACAAAAATAAATTACAAGTTATTGTTCAAAAAGAATTTAAACTTACTCCGGATTATGTTGAATTACAAGATAAATTTGAAAATGATTCTGATAAAATTTACATTATGGGACTTTATATTAGTTTTGGACAAAATATTCATAATGCTGATCTTAATAAAGCTATAATGTTTAAAGATTTGAAATCATTTAAGGAAATACATAATAAACTTGAAACTGATTCTAAATTATTAGTATTTATTACTAAAGCTGAACATAAAATTAAAAAAAAAGCTGAACAACTTGCTTGTGAAAATGCAATTAAAATTATTGAACAATATAATAACAAAATCTAATTTAGGAAATATATTTAATTAAAATGTATTAAATTATATATATATATAATTCAATATGGACGAAACATTAGATTTACTCAGAGTTAAACCTGTTCCTAAAAATCCCGCCCAATTTGATTTTTTTATTGAGAAAAAGAAAGATTTACAACTACCAACTATTATCGATAAAACTGGAGAACAAATTATTAACTCTCAACAATTTATTAATAAAATTCAAAATAAAATTGGTATATTAGATACTGATAAATTATCAATTATTAAACCTGAAGAAACATTTAAACCACCTATTAAAGAACCTATTAAACCAAAACCTCTTCTTGAAGATATTTTTACTGAAATTGTTAAAACAGATGAATTAATTAAATTATTACCATTTGGTATTAATGCAAAAACTACTAAAGATAAAACTAAATTACATGATTTACCCAATATTGAATCTATTAAAAAAACAGAATATAAAAAGAAATCTAAATTAATTTCTGATTATCAACCAGGCGAAGATGATATTGTTGGTGATTCTAAACTTAAAGATAGATTACCTAAATTACAATCAAATATATTAATTCAAACTCCTGATTATTATTTATACAACAGAGAAATATTTATAAATGCAGTAAATAAATTATTCTTACCATACAAAGAGGAACTCTTACTAGAAGAAAAAGATATTGCTGAAGGTAAAATTACTGTTAGTTGTGATGAATCTCTCAAAAAAGATTTCTCACTTTTAACGCATCAAAAAATTGTTCGCGATTATATTAATTTAATTACTCCATACAGGGGTCTATTACTTTATCATGGTCTTGGATCAGGTAAAACTTGTTCTTCGATTGCTATTGCCGAAGGTATAAAAAATGATCTTAAAATTTTAGTAATGACTCCTGCATCATTGAGAGATAATTATTATGAAGAACTAAAAAAATGTGGAGATTATTTGTATAAAAAAAATCAATATTGGGAATTTATTGATACCTCTTCTTCTCCTGATTTAGTTAAATCCCTCAGTTCTATATTAAAAATACCCGAAGAAACTATTAAAAAAAATAATGGTGCGTGGTTTGTTAATATTAAAAAAGAACCTAATTATGAATCTCTTAATTTTGAAGATCAAAAAAAAATTAATGAACAAGTTAATTTAATGATATCATATAAATATGAATTTATTAACTATAATGGTTTAAGAAATAGTCATTTAACTTCATTAACTAATAATTACACAATTAATCCATTTTCTAATAAAGTTATTATTATTGACGAAGCACACAATTTTATTAGTAGAATTGTTAACAAAATATCACGCCCATCTTCATTATCTATGAAAATGTACAATTATTTAATGGAGGCCGAGAATTGCAAGATTATACTTCTCTCTGGTACACCTATAATTAATTATCCCAATGAAATAGCTATTTTATTTAATATCTTAAGAGGATATATTTATACATTTACCACGAAAATTATAGATACTAAAATTACAGGTAAAGTTATTACTCTTGAATATTTAATTGATTTATTTCGAAAAAAAGGAATATATAATCATATTGATTCAATTGAATTTAATTCTCTCACTAAAGAGCTTTCTATTACTAAAAATCCTTTTGGCTTTACTAAAACTTCTAAAGAATCTAAAAATAAACTTGAGTTTTCAAATGAAACTTTTTATCTTTCACAATTTAAAGATGCATTATTAGAAATTCTTAACTCTCAAAATATTACTATAGAAGGTAATAATATTAAAATTAATCCATATAAAACATTACCCGATGATTTTGATACATTCAAAGATTTATTTATTGATACTAAAAATCAAATGAAAAATACTGATATGTTTAAAATGCGTATTATTGGATTAACATCTTACTTTAGAAGTGCACAAGAACAACTTATGCCTAAATATGAAGATGACGAACTTAAAATTCTACAAATTCCTATGAGCGATTTTCAATTTGGTCAATATCAAGAAGCTAGAATACAAGAAAGAAAACTTGAGAAAAATAATAAATCTAAAAAAAGCAAAAATAAATTACAAAAAGACGATATTTATAGCGATTCCGTTTCTACTTACCGTATTTTCTCTCGTGCATTTTGTAACTTCGTATTTCCTAAACCAGATATTAAACGACCTATGCCAAATAAAGATGATTCTATTGAATCTGCTATAGATGCTGTTGAAAATATAGAAAATGTTGGCGAAAATATTTTAGATGATACCAAACCTCAAGATAAATTAGATGATATGGATAATAATCTTGAACAAGAAGATTTACAAGATATAAAAAAAGAATTAAATCAAGTTAAAGATACCTCTTATCCCATGAGAATACAACAAGCTCTTTCGGAACTTGATAAAAACTCAGGTAAATATTTATCGCTAGATAAACTCTCTACATATAGTCCAAAATTTTTTACTATGTTAAATAATATACTTGACCCTTCTAATAAAGGAATTCATTTAATATATTCACAATTTAAAACACTTGAAGGTATTGGAATATTTAAAATTGTTTTAAAACAAAATGGTTTTGCTGAATTTAAATTAAAAAAATCTACTAGTGGAGAATATTCATTTGAAATACACCCAAATGATATAGGAAAACCTATGTATGCTTCATACAGCGGTGATGAAACTTCCGAAGAAAGAGAAATTATTAAAAATGTATTAAATAGTAATTGGAAAGTTGTTCCATCTAATATTGTTACGCAATTAAAAACTATTAATCCTAATAATTTTTATGGAGAAGTTATTAAAGTTTTAATGATTACATCATCAGGTGCAGAAGGTATTAGTTTGAAAAATGTTAGATATGTTCATATTACTGAACCATATTGGCATCCTGTTAGAAATCAACAAGTTATTGGTCGTGCTAGACGTATATGTAGTCACAGCGAACTACCTAAAGAATTACAAACAGTAGAAGTATTCTTATATTTAATGAAATTTACTGAAAAACAACTTGAATCCATTTCAATAGACTTAAAACTTAATGATGTTAGTAAAAAAGATAAAAAACGCGTATTAACCAGTGATGAATTCTTATTTGAAATATCTTCTATTAAAGAAGAACTTAATAAAGAATTATTAACTAATGTTAAAAAATCTGCTATCGATTGTAGTATTCATTCCAGATCTTCTTCCAAAGAAAAACTAACTTGTTTCACTATTGGTAATGCCACCGAAGATAAATTTATGTATACGCCCGATATTAATAAACAAGATAATGATAAGGTTATGCAATTAAATAAGAAAAAAGTTGCAATTAAATTATATAAAATTAGAAATACTAACTATGCACTTGATAAAGATACAAACAAAGTATATGATTACGATGCATATACAAAAAACGAATTGATACATATTGGTATTTTAGTTAATGAAAATGGAAAAAATAAAGTGGTTTTAAATGATTAATTTAATAAAGTGGTGTTTTTATAGTGTTTTACTACCCGGTTTAATTATAATTTATAATTTAATTTATAAGAAATAAAAATTAAATCATATTAACTTCTATTAAATTATATTATCTCTAATTTGTTCATAATTTTTTCTTGATTAGCCAATATATTGTTTAAAATTTTATTTATATTATCTAATTTAACATTTGAATTTATTCTATTCTCTTCTTTATATTCATTTTCTATTAATTTACTTATATTTTTTAATTTATCATCATTAATTATTATACTATTTACTCTTTTATCAGATTGCGGGTTTAAATTAACTACTTCAGATTCTAATAATTTTTCAATAGATTCTATTTTTAATTTTGGAACTTCATTAGATTCACTCATAATATTATCTGCTTTTATTATTTTTCTATCAGAAATTTTAATTTCTTGGTTATTTGATTCAATATTTCTCTCTTTTTGCATTTGTTCTAATATTTTATTCATCTCATTATCATCTATTGGTTTATCAGTTTCATCAGCAAAATCTATTTCTTTTGGTTTACTAGGATTTATTAATTTATTTAATGAACTTTTATGATTTTCTAAATTTTTATCAAAAATTTCTATTTTTTCATCTTTAAATTCATCTTTAATATTTTTACTTTCAAGTAAATTATATTTTAAATTTTGAATTTTTGTATTTAATATTCCTAATATTTCTTTATTTATTTCTATTAGTTCTTTATTTTTTGTATTTTCTGATACATTTGTAATTGTAGATTCAAATAAACTTTTAACTTTATCTAAATTATTATTAGGAATTCCATTAAAAATATTTTTTTCATATAAAATATTCCATAAAAATTCTTTATTTTTTTCACTAAGTATATAATCCATAATTATATATTAGATTTTTATTTTTAAATACATAATTTAGTGTAATTTAGTGTAATTTAGTGTAATTTATTTAAATATACATATGAAATTTACTGATTTAAATGAGAGATTCAAAAAAAATTAATAATAACATATTTATAATGATTAAAACCAATAGAAAAAAATATAAGAAAAAAGCTGGAACTATTAGTGAAAGTAGAAAAAAACAAATTAAATCTTTAAAAGAAGGACAATTAGAATTAGAAAAAGTAATAGCTGTTAAAAAAATACAATCATTAGCCAGAAATAAATTTACTAGAAAATCTAACGCTGCTACTAAATTACAAAATGCTTATACTAAAGGAATTTCTACAAGAAAATCTAACGCTGCTACTAAATTACAAAATGCTTATACTAAAGGAATTTCTACAAGAAAATCTAACGCTGCTACTAAATTACAATCTTTAAAAAGAGGAAAAACAACTAGACAACATATAAGACGACTACAATTGTATAAAAGTCTTCCTCTAGAATTACAAGACGAAGTAAATGAATATTATAATAAAATTGATATTTTAAAACTACAAAGCAATAAATTATTGTTAGAAGGAGTAAGAGAAGAAAATTTAAGAAAAGTAAAATTCGCATTAGACAATTATGGAGATGTAAATTTTATTGATAATTCAGGCAAATCATTACTTCATATAGCTGTTGTAAAAAAGAATATTGAAATAGTAAAATTATTAATAAGCGCTGGAGCAGATGTAAATTATAAAAATGAATCCGGTGCTACACCAATTCATATAGCAGTATCAAAAAAGAATATTGAAATAGTAAAATTATTAATACATTCTGGAGCAGAGCTAAATGTTAAAAACTTTGCTGAAAATACACCACTTAAAGTAGCTAAAAACAATGGATACGCAGAAATAAAAAAATTATTAATAGATGCTGGAGCAGAAGAAAATGACAATATACCTGTAAATAAAATAACTCAAAAAAAAGAAAGAGAAAAACAAAAGGATAGATTTCAAAATCATTATTACATAAATCCTGCTATAAAAAAAGGAAATATTGAAGAAGTAAAAATGTTACTCGAAAACATTATTGAAATTAATGCACTAGATTATAATGGACATGCACCAATTCATATAGCAGCAGAAAAAGGGAATATTGAAATAGTTAAATTATTAATAGATAAGGGCGCAAATATTAAAATACTACAAAAAAATAGAAAAACACCACTACATATAGCAACAAATTATGGGCGCCTAGAAATTGTCGAATTATTACTCGAAAATGGTGCAGATATTACAGCTAGAGACGTATATGGATACACATCACTACATACAGCATCAACTGCAGAACGTAAAAATCTAGGAGTAGTGGAATTGTTACTTGAAAACAAAGCCAATATTGAAATACAAGACAAAAATGGATATACTCCACTAGATCATGCTTCCGGGAAGGAAGGAGACATAGGAATCTTAAAATTGTTAATTGAAAACGGTGCAGACGTCAATGCGAAAAACAATTATAAACCAAAGTCACCACTACATATAGCATCATATATGGGTAAATTGGAAACTGTAAAATTATTACTCATATATGGTGCAGATATTGATATAAAAAACAAAGATGGAGCAACACCGCTTCACGAAGCATTATATGGGTTACATGACGATAGAGAATACCTTAAATTAAGAAAAAATAAATACCTTAAAGTGAAAAAAAAGGAACACCTTAATGTCATAAAATTGTTAATAGAATTAGGCGCAAATATTGAAGCGAGTGACATTAATGGAACAACACCACTAGATATAGCATTGGCAAGAGAAGATATTGAAATTGTCAAATTATTAGAAAATGCAGTAAAAGAAAAACACCAATTCAGTCTAAAATATCAATCAAAAAAACAAACACGCCAATCCAGTCAAAAATATCAAGAAAGTAGAAAAAAAATTCAAGAAAGTAGAAAGATTAGAGAAAGTAAAAAAGCACAAGGAAAAAAGAAAAAGAGAAAATAATTACGTAACCATTAATATTATTATTAAATATTTAATTAATATTAATTAGTATTATAATATTTTATTCTATAATCTCTCATTACTTCATCTGATATTCGGTATTTTTTAAAATACTCCGGTTTTTTTGTTCCTTTTAACAGTTCAATTATAAAATATAAACAATAAATACCACATTGACCATCTTTGAGTTGATGTTCTTTACCTTCATTTGTCATAAACTTAAAATTAATTTTTAATCTGTTACCTTGTTCTATTATTCTATCAGCTAATACTTTTATTCTTTTTGGTATTTTATCACCGTTACTATCAAAATAAAAAATAAATTTTTTCTCAGTATCAACAAATAATCCTATCCAATGTGAACCGTCTTTGTAATGTGGATCCATATTAAATATTATTCCAATTTTTGTTTTATTCTTTTTAATATATTTACTTAAATCAAATTTACATAATCTCTCCCATACACAAGTACCAAATAACTTTTTATCATCAAAATCAATAGGTGATGGTCCTATAAAACTAAATTTACTATATCTTTTTTCATATTGAGACATCACTTTTATTATATCTACACTTGATAACCATTCATATGGTTTTTTTTTCCATGATTCTGGAGAGAATGGTCTAAATATATTTTTCATTACTATATCTTTATTTATTTTTCTATTAAATGTTTGGTCATTTAACCAACATAATTCATTGTAACATTTACTTGATAAATTATCTTTTAAAAACTTCCATATTTCCTTTGGATTATTAGTAGTTATTTTATTAGTGTTTTTACTATTCCAAACTTTTTTCATATTAAATATCTCTTCTTTACCATAACAAGATAAACCTTTTAAATCAGTAACAACCTTACCATCTTGTTTTGGTGCACATTTTAATGTTTTGAATTTCTTACTTTTATGTTTTCTTGTATCTTTATTCATAGTATTAATATATAATGATATTTTTTATCATCTTTTTTTTGGAAGAATTTTTGGTTTATAAAGTGAATTTTTAACATTTACAAAATCATTTAAATTTGTTATTTTTTTTATAATATTATTGTTTTCATTTGCTAAATTCATATCAATACACATTATATTACTACATATATCTTTCACATTTAAACTAAATTCATTTTTTACTCCACTTAAATCTTTACTTATACATTTTTTTATTTCTTGAAGTTTTATATTTTCTATTAAACTTACTAAAAAATTATAAAAACAATATTTATATTTCTCACTATCATTTTTTGATTTCAATAGTTTATTTATATCACTATTATCATTTAAATAATTATCTAATAATTTATTCATTTTTGTTTTTATTTCTTTTTTATATTTTATTACATCTTCATTTATATTTACATATGTTATCTCTTTTTTTTCTAAAAATTTATTATATAATTCTTTATTGCTTAAAAATAATAAATCATAAGTATTTATATTATTATTTGTAGTCATAATTAATAATATAAATAATTATTTTAAATTTTTTAATTGAACTCGAGTTGCATTATCAAATATTCTATTTCCAATAATAACTGATGGATTTGGATTAAAATTTCCAAACTCCGGTTCACTAAATAAAAATGTTTCTTCTAAATTAACTGGAACTGTTTGAAAATTTATTGGATTCATATATAAATCACTTGTAGATGGAGGTATATATTTTGATTGATCAGCCGCTTGTAAAGCAAAAAATTGATTTCTTAATGTGCTTTCTTTGTCTACATTTGTAGCAAAACCACTATAATTTGGTTTTCTTGTTCCTGGATAAAAAACTTCTTCACTATTATAGAATTTCTCATTTATAATTGGAATATTTGTTTCTTTTCTATGGTCAATAATAGGTAATGTGCTATATTTTGTACTTACTGGTATTGGATTAAAATTTGGTTGTATATCGCTAGATGGAATATTTCTTGTATATAAATCTCTATTCATATTATCTAATTTTTCAAAATTTTGTAATCTAACACTTGTATTCATTTACTATAATTAAATATTTTAAAATTTGTTTTAAATTTAAATTTAAACTTAAATTTAAAACAATTAAAGACAAAAACATAATATATTATAGCTAATTATGTGTGGAATATTTGCAATATTAAATGCAAATGATAACCCTCTTACTTCATTTTCTAATTTATCATATTCTTTTGATAAAGGTAAACCAAGAGGTCCAGAATTTTCAATTCTTAATCATTATGATAATCTACATATTGGATTTCATCGTCTAGCAATTAATGGTTTAAATACTAAATCCAATCAACCTTTTGATATAAATAATATTATTCTTGTTTGTAATGGTGAAATATATAATTTTAAACAGCTTGCAGAAGATAATTCTATCACATTAACAACTGATTCTGATTGTGAAATTATACTTCATTTATATCAAAAATATGGCATCGAATTTACTCTCTCAATTTTAGATGGAGTATTTGCATTTGTCTTATATGATAAAAATATTAATAAAGTTATAATCGCGAGAGATCCATATGGAGTCAGACCACTATACTATTTTAATGAAAATAATATTATTTCATTTGCTAGCGAATTAAAAGTTTTATATCCTTTACTTATTACAAAAAAAAATATTAATCATTTTCCACCTGGTTCATTTATGATTCTTGATAATACTAATTCAAAGAATTATACTTTATCTTATAAAAAATACACATCATTCCCGTGTTCTAATATTAAATATCTTAATAGAGCATCACTATATTATAAAATAATTGATAATCTTGAGAGTGCTGTTGAAAAACGTGTATCTGGAACAGCAGAAAGACCAATTGGATGTTTATTATCTGGTGGCTTAGATAGTAGTCTTATTGCTGCCTTGGTGAATAAATTTTATAAATCAGATCAACCTTTACAGACATTTAGTATTGGATTACCTGGTTCAGAAGATCTTAAATATGCTAGTATAGTTGCTAAACATCTTAAAACTAAACATCATGAAATTATTTTAACCGAAGATCAATTCTTTAATGCTATACCAGAAGTTATTAAAACAATTGAATCATATGATACTACATCTATTAGGGCTAGTGTTGGAAATTATTTAGTTGGTAAATATATTAAAGAAAATACAGATTGCAAAGTTATATTTAATGGCGATGGTGCCGATGAATTAATGGGTGGATATTTATATTTTAAAAAAGCACCTAATGAATATGAATTTGATAAAGAATGTAAACGTCTTCTTCAAGATATTTATATGTATGATGTATTGAGAAGTGATCGTTGTATTTCTTCTCATGGTCTTGAACCACGAACTCCATTTTTAGATAGAAAATGGGTTGAATTTTATTTAACAATTGATAGAAATTTACGTTTTAATACAACTAAAGATAAATGTGAAAAATATTTGGTTAGAAAATCATTTCATGAACTTGCAGTTGAACTTCTACCAAATGAAATTTTGTGGAGAACAAAAGAAGCATTTAGTGATGGTGTTAGCAGTTTAACCAAATCTTGGTATGAAATTATTAATGAAAAAATTAATAAACTTAATATTCATGAGTCTACATTACAAAATAAACTATTATCTGTTATAGATATGTATAATAACTTTCCAATTAGTAATAATAAACCTACTACAATAGAGCAAGCATATTATAGATATATTTATAATAAACACTATCGAGGCACTGATCATTTAATTGAATATTATTGGATGCCTAAATATGTTACTGCAAATGATGCTAGTGCGAGAACTTTAAAAGTTTATAGTGAAAATAATACAAATAAATAGTAATATACAAGATTTATGTATATTTCTAGCTACAAAATTTATATAAGAAAATACTAAATATATATATTAATACTGTTAGCATAATCATATTTGTTTTTTTTAATTCATATGGCCAGTATGGTAAAAAAGTTATTATTATTATTCCTAATAATACAAGTAAGAAATTTATTTTATTAGGTTTCATATATTTTTTTATATTTATTAATGGATACAATAATAACAAATGTAAGAATCCTCCCATACTAAACAACCAAAAATATTTATATATCACATATCTATAATATGCGTCAATAGATCCAATTATTGCCACGCATAAAAACATATAACTAAAATATTCTATTAAATATTTTTTAAGAATCAATACAATAGCAATAGGAACAATTATTAAAGATAAACTACCATCTAATATTTTGTAATCTTCATAAAAAATATTATTATTTTTTATATAAAAATTCATTTATTATATATATATATATAATAAATTATAAATGAATTTGGATTTATTACAAGAAGCACTGCAAAATGATAATAATTTAAGCATAATTAATACTAATATACAAGATATTAAGGCTCAAAAAAATAATATTTTGCAACAACTTGGAATTAAAAAAACAGATCTAAAAATATTTCATTCAAAATTAAAAGATTATAGGTATATAGATGATATAAAAGATTTGAATTATGGTAATAATATTAGATGGATTAGTTTAAAAAATATTGATAATGTTAAAATTACAAATGGGGCAGTTTTATGCGATATAAAAATAACCGATAAAGGATTATCAATATGTTTAAAGACATATAATAGTAATTATTTGACTATTTATTTAAATGAAAACTTAATATTTCAAAAAATATCAGATCAAGAACGGATATTATTAAAAGCAATAGATTATTTAAATAAATAATTTTTTTTTTGTGTTTTATTTATTTGTTTCTTTGATTTTAATCCCAATTTTCCATTAACTGTTTTAAATATTTTATCTTCATTTGGATATGAATTATTTTTTAGTTTTAATTCTTTTTTCTTTTTACACGTAAATTTATAAATCCCTAATTTTTTTTTTTGAACTACACTATTATTACATATACCAATTGCTCTTGATTCAGGAAAACCTTTATTTGGAACTTTTTTTATACATCTACATAGTTTTTCTGCTATTATTTTTTCGGTCATTTTCTTTAATATTTTTATTGGTAAATCTTTATTGAAATTTATTGTATAAAAATTTAATACATCTATATAGTCTTGTTTTGATAATTTCATATAGAGTATATAAATATTTTATTTATAATAATTAAAATATTTATTTATATTATTAAATAACTATTTTAATGACTAAGAAGAAATATTCTATTGTATTTGATTTAGATGAAACGCTAGGACATTTTGATCAACCTTATAAATTTTGGTATCATTTAAAAAAATTTTTAAATAGTGAAAAATTACATGAAAATTATTTTTTTAGTTTTTTAGATTTATTTCCTGAATTTTTCAGAACTAATATATTTAAAATATTAAAATATATAAAAAAAAAGAAAATAGCCGGTGAGTGTGATTATGTAATGATTTATACAAATAATAACGGTCCTAATTATTGGGTTAATATTATTGTATCTTATATACATAATAAATTACAATACAAATTATTTGATCAAATAATTAGAGCCTTTAAAGTTAATGGTAAGATTGTAGAAGTTTGTAGAAGCTCATATAGTAAATCTTACAAAGATTTATTGAGTTGCACTAAATTACCATCTACTGCACAAATATGTTTTATTGATGATCAACATCATCCTGATATGATACATAATAATGTAAGATATATATCTATACAGCATTATACATATTATATTGCATATGATGTACTTATAGAGAAATATTTTAAAGAAAATACAAAATTATTTAATCGGTTTAATAAAACAAAATATGATTTTATTAATTATATGAAAATATTATCTAAAAATAATTTTGAATATTTAAATAAAACTACTGTTGATAAAAATATAGAAAACAACATTAAAAAATTTCTTGGAGAGAAATCTAAAAATAGTAGAAATAAAAGAAAATTAACTAATACTCGAACGCGTAGAAACTAGTAATTAAACTAGTTTTATCTTGTAAATAAATTTCAATACTATTAACTATTGTTGTTGATAATAATAAGAAAATACCCGCGGAAAATACTAATTTTCTATCAAAATCAGTAAAATTTTTCTTTTTATAACTAATTGGATTATAAAAATATATTAATAATAATGCTATATAAATTTTTAAAAATATTCTTAAATATGAGAGATATTGAGGCGCTAAAGAACTTAAACCTAACATTGCTATAAAATATAAAATATAACTAATATTTAATCCATATAATAATATGTTTTGATATAATTTATTCATAATTATATTATTAAAATATTTTAATAATATAATTATGAATAAATTATATTATTAAAATATTTTAATAATATAATTGCCTCGGTATAATTATACAGAAAAACAAATAGATACATTATATAATAGTTTAGATCATGAACCTAATAAAACATTAAAAGGAATACTAAAATTAGTTAACAAACATAATATCCCATTAACAAATAGAGAAGAAGCTGCAGATACATTAATTAATTTATTACATAAAAATCGCGTTACAACTGATTTAAATGATCTCACAATAGTTAGTAAAAAATTTGATTGGGATAAACGTACAGGTAAAACAACTACAGCAATTAGTGATGGAACAAAAGGTGAACGTGGACAATTAGATGAACAACTGTCTGAATATGCTTATATAACAAGCACTCCTATTGCTAGTAGAACATCTATTAATAAACGTTATAAACCATATTTGCCTAGCTCTAACGCCAAAGGTAATACAAAAAAAAGAAACCTAAAAAAAGAAAAAAA
>Ga0228615_1000162_pt1 | contig 38049 bp, 45 predicted proteins | sample 16DmetaG_FD_190530 | JGI IMG/M metagenome (GOLD analysis project Ga0228615, IMG submission 190530) | Seawater microbial communities from Monterey Bay, California, United States - 16D | ecosystem: Environmental > Aquatic > Marine > Coastal | place: USA: California | collected 2016-10-17
GTGTATGATTCACATATTCACAACCTTAAGAATTTCTTCTACTGCTGGGTGTCTCTTGACATCACTCGTATCCATATTAACGTGTGTAATGTAATCGAGATCCAATCCATCCATTTTATATAACAACTGCTCTAGTCCATTATCTGAACCCAAGTCCGATTGATTCAAATCCCCCGTAATTATTAATTTGGAATCCTCTCCTATTCTCGTTAGTAACAGTCTCATCTGTGTGAATGTACTATTTTGCATTTCATCGGCAATAATTATGCTATTACTAAAGGTTCGACCCCGCATATAACCAAGTGGTTCTATGGTGATGTGCCTGTCCATCTGATTTTTTGTTAAATATTTGCCAAAAATATCGTACATGGGCTTGGTCCATGGCTCCATCTTATTATCAACATCCCCTGGTAGATATCCAATTGATTCGTCCGCTGCCACAATCGGTCTAGTTAATAAAACTCTCCGAGCTTGATTATATTTATATATCTCATTCATGGCAAAATCACATGCCAATAGAGTTTTACCCGTGCCCGCCGGACCCGTAACAACTACGATTGGTTTTGGGGACTGTAATGAGAGAGAATATCTAAATTGACCGGAGGTTAATGGGGTGTTCATATGTATTATATTAAAGTAATAAATTAATATATAGTTAATATATACGATGACAGATCCAATCCGGCATGTGATGTCAACTCTAGATGAACACAGAGATGCCTTACCAGAGGGGGTGTATCTTGATGTATGTAACAATTTGAAAAAGATATACGCCTCGGGAGACACGAGTAAAGATACTTATTTATTAAACTTGACGAATGATTACCTAGAATCACTGGAAGTTATAGAAGTATTGCGTCACGAATTGGTTACATTGAAACGTGAGTTATTACGAGCGAGGGTATCCAGATTCGAACACGTTTATCGACCCCTCGCGGAACCTACAAGAAGTCCATTTCAGCCCCGAAGTGTATTAGAATCGTTACTAGATGACCCAGAAGTGAATCCAATCGCCAATGTAGCCGATAATACGAGTAGAAGGGACCAAAATCCCCACACACAAAGACCAATTCCAATGCGTCGGGACGTACCAACAAGGAGTGTACATTTTAGTTTCGGGGGGAACCAAGAATAAATATAATTAAAAAAGAAGTCTCAGCGTATACTAACATGGAATTTAACTGTGTAACATTAAACATAACAGGAGGACATCTGTGTATTGTCGATCCAAGAGGTAAGAGTAGGTTTTTAGCATTTAAAGAACGTCAAACTTCAGAACTATTCATAGACTATATATCATCATATAGATCTAAATATGGAGAATGGCCAAACATGGATATGTCACGGGGGTTAGTGAAATTTGTTTCTATTCGGCCACACATAAAAAGAACCGAGGAGGATGTAAAGAAATACCTGGACATTGTGACATACAATAGAAATGCTCTAGATATAATGGCAAGAAACACAGGAACATCATTTTTGTATGTTCATAATTTTGGATACATTCCAGATCAGGGGAAGGAAAACCTTACATTTAGTGGTCAGGAGGTGGATGGTGAAGGTGACATTTCAGCGTATTGCGACACACTTGAGTATAACATGAAGGTGAAATGGGTGTAATATTATTAATCTTATATAATCATAAGAATGCTCGAAGAGGAATTGAGACTCCTCAAAGAATTTCGCGACGAGAAAGATGAGCTTATTTCAGATCTATATGAGATCCGGCCCGTAATCGAGAAGGGTAAGTTTGAGGATTATGACGCATTGATAGAGGCATTCAATTCATGTGAAAACATGACATTTGAATTATCTACATGGCACATCAAAACCAGACCAGTTCTAATGGAAAAAAGGCAGTGGATACAACAGTACCTCGATGATAAATGTAGAATGCACTCGACGATGAAAGTTCTTAAACATGAAATCAGGAGTCTCAGACACAAAATACTCACTCGAATGAATGGTGATGATAAGAATCAACTTATAGAAAAAGATACCAAGTAATATAAATGTCACACCGGAATCGAGTCCAGAAACCAGACGAGGGAGAATGCTCAAAAAGATTCCTATATGCGTTTGAACCAAATAACGAACAACATGTTATGTGGCTCAAGAATGCCGGAAATGCTATGAAGCTCAAAGATATTGATCAACGAATAGACTTTAAAAAAATAATAAACGAGAATCCTCTTCGTATTGACGGCAAACCCGTCAAGTTAGAGAATTTCTATGAATGGGCATTTGTCCATTTCACGTTAGGAATGCGATACGCAGAGGCCGTCCTTAATCATAAGGCATGGATTCCGCCCGCTCCCTCATCAGACATCCCGTCGGAATAAACTAAAATCTGTATATTCGGGTAATGTAAAATCCTGGTTCTCACTTTCTTCGTCCATACGAACTAATAGTATAGGACCGAATATAGTCTCGTCATAAAATGGTGACGGAAGTTTATTTAAATTTAAACTCCCATCATCACTCGCTCTCTTAATTATAACAACGTCTAATTGTTCCCATTGACCCACGAAAGTCGCCCTTCCGCCCAGAATATTGTAAATTTCATTCCGTTCTGGAGAAATGTCAAGATCTATCTCTTGAATATCATTTAATCCTTCGTTTATCAGGACGGCTGAAACCATCTTTGCCTTAGTTTCATTCAATAAAAAAATATTAGTAAAAATTATATGATTGCGAAATTAGGACCCAAAGATTTCTGGACCATATTGTCCGTGGGTGCCGCTATATTCTTGGCTGTGATCCTCATACAAAAACAAAAATCCAAATTCAAACCGTATAGACGTGAGTATGTGAGAGACACGATCAACACGAACCCAGCAAAGCGTCAATCCGGTCCGTTCGATGGATGTTCCCCGGAGGATTTCAGTGCGTGTAAAACGAGCACTAAACAATTCGAAGGTCGCCCGCTCGCCTAAGTCAATTAAAGTTGTAGTTTTTTATATAAATAAGAAAAATGGGGGAGGAAACCAGGGCCTTTGTGGTCAGAAGGTTATCAGAAATACTTGATATTCCCGAGACTAATACTACATGTATCAATCTCGAGAAATCAATACTCAATTGGACGACCCGACGTACAAGGGCACTCATGGATGTTCCCGCGTGGGATAACGAAAATTTCATTGGTAGATACAGACAAAAGTTTCTAACGTTATGTTTTAACTTTAAAAAGTCCGAAAGTCTGAGAGAAAGTGTAAAAAACGGTAAAATTAAATCGACAGAGTTGATGAATTTTGAACCAAATGAATTATGGGCACAGGGACCATATGCCAAAACGGTAGAGAATAAGATCTACAAAGACCTACAAAAACAAAGACTAGAAAACGAGGCGTTACGAGGCGTTGAGGGATTTTTCACTTGTGGTAAGTGCAAGTCAAAAAAGACCTCGTATTATCAATTACAGACAAGATCTGCGGATGAACCCATGACGACATTTGTTTCATGTCTCAATTGCGGAAAGAGGTGGAAGTGTTGATAATTATAAATATTGGTACGTACTAACATTTATCCAATGTTTGGTTTTAGTAAGATCCTCCCATATATCACCAACCGATAAAACGAAATTGTAACCTAATAATTCTTTCATATCACCCTTCATGTTATATTCGCATAGTTTCAAAATATCGTACGGAATCCCATATTTCATTAATTCATACCTCGTCACCGACTCCATCCATCTGGGTCGGGCAGTAATAATAACTACGACATAATTCATCGCGAGAGCCTCCTTTAATAATTCGATTATAGGTTTATTTGGGTTACCGTTCGTAAAAATTAATGTACTGTCTATATCAAACATAACTGCGTCTTTCCCGACATTAACAGGACGATTCCGAAGTAAGCTGATACCTACTTCTTTAAGATGATCCATTAATATTATTAAAGATTTAAATAATTAAATAATTAATATGCTCGTCGATGTCCAACACGAAGATGGTATGGTGTCCATAGCTCGCGTTTTATATGAGCAGAATGATACCCTGGGAGTACAATTCCTGAGAAAAATAAATGTCGATACGTATGATTTCAATATAAACGTAGAACATATCCCAAAGGATACGATATGTGGCTTCTATGATACAGATGATTTAGAGACTACCGGATTGTATAAAAAAACATTAGACGGTAGATATGAGTCGGCTGATGATTCCGACTATGAATTAGACGATGAAGATCTAATTAGCGAAAGTGAAAGTATTACCTCATTAGACAGTGAATGATTATCACAAAAGAGGGTCTATACCTCAATTGGTAGAGTGCGCGCTTTGCATGCGCGAGGTACCGAGATAGATCCATCCCCAAAAAAATTGTCACGTTATGATAAGAATGTTCGTATATGTTTTTGCGTTGTTATCATTAATATTTAATTTGGCCATGGGATATTTCGTATCAGCCAAGAGAGCCGAAGGACCGAGGGGTGACAAAATATATGATGTTGGTTTCAATGTATTACCAGATCTCTCAAAATACGAATACATAAATGACATAATGCTCACGGTTCCGCTCCTTTTTGTTGTTATGTCGTGGAGTAAGTGGAGTTTAGATAAGCGAACAACAATGGTCCTCATGTTGGGAATGATGTATTTATTTAGGTGTGTGGCACTATATGTAACTACATATCCCAGTCCAAAGGAGTGTAAAATTCGACCTCCATTTGGGTTTTGTAATGACCACATGTTTTCAGGACATACCGCATTCAATATAGTGACGTCATATTTCGTAGGAAAACCACTGTGGCCCATATGGCCCATGATAACGTCGGTCATGTCTGTGGCGACGAGAGATCATTACACCGCAGACGTTGTGATTGCGTGGTTAATCTTTGCCGCATTAAAATGTAATGTATAAATATAGAACAATGGTTGAAGTTGTTACGTATGCCAATAAATCATTTGGCATGTTTGAAGACCTTATAAACAATGACTTTGGTGTCAAGGTGAAGGTATTGGGATGGGGTACAAAATGGCATGGTTATACGGATAAATCGAAGGGATTATTGAAGTACTTACAAAACAAACGCGACAAGGATATAATCGTATTTGTCGATGGTTTCGATACAAAGATAAATAAAAGCATAGAAAATGTCGCGAAGATGTTTAAACAGTGCGAATGTAAAGTATTACTTTCTAGAGATCCCCAGGTACTAGGAAAACATATCACGAATCATATATTTGGTACCTGTACATCCACCCATGTAGGAAATGCCGGTATGTTTATGGGTTACGCAAAGGAATTAAAACTCATGATGAAAGATGCGATTAGCATGGGATGTAAGGACGACCAGATAAACCTGAACAGATTGTGCGGTAAATATGATTTTATTAAAGTGGATGAAAATGATTTAATATTCAAAAACTTTGGCCCACGCGAAAGAGAAACATCAACAAATGCGGTCTTTGTGTCTTTTCCGGGTAACATGAACATAAAACGATGGTCGAGAGCCGTACCAGAGTATGCGCAATTCTTTTATTTACATATTTTGTTCGTTAATGTTTTATTATTGGCGGCGTTACCAAAAAGAACGAAGCCCTTATTATTGTCGCTCGCATTGATCACGGTGTATTATATTATTTTCGCAGACAGGAGCTGTACGATAAAAACATAACATTATTGTATGAATGGCCGTCGATTGGAATGAGAGTACGGTTCATGAAGAAAAATGTATATTTACCAGAGGGACATTTTGGCTTGGATTCGTCGCAGCTGTCCTTATAGTATCATTCGTGTCTATTTCATTATACACGAAGACACATTAAATTAAAGAATATTAAAGATTCGAATCATATCTTATGCATAAATGAGCCTTCTTATCCACGCATCCACAAAGCCCGCCCTCGCACCCAATAGGTCTGCGAAGAACACCAAGACTGTGAAGAAAACCACTTCTTCTGTTAGGGCTCCCCCACTTAAACCTGTTGAGCGCCCCAATGACTTTCTTTCTATGGCCGAGCGCATAAATGGTCGTGCTGCTATGATTGGTTTCACCTCCGCTGTGATTGATGAGGTTATGACTGGAAACTCCATCAGTACCCAGTTCCATGACAATGTTGGTCTTTCTGTCGCTGTTGCCAGTTTGGCGTTCCTCGGAACAGCGGCGAATCCTAAAGATGAAGGATATGTCCAGGGCTTTTGGAAGCCTGACACAGAGTTGCTAAATGGCCGACTTGCGATGGTTGGTGTCATATCGCTTCTCCTAACAGAGTCGCTCCATCCCCATGTTCCCCTATTCTGAGTCGGGATTGTAGCCATATAACTTAAAAATTAGAATTATAAAATTAATAATGTTTGCCACAAGAAAATTGGTAAATTTGAAACCATACTATAAACGTCAAATGGGAAAATGTGCCGTAATGGCACCTAAAACCGACAAAGACCTTTATAATATGATGAAAAAATCGGCTCTCATGGCTCTTAAGAAAAATTTAAAGGTGAATATTAATCACCTAAGAAGGATAAATCCATCGAATATTCAAGATGGATCGTCAAGAACCCAAAAAACGCGTGACCAAGAACGACAAAAAGAACAAAAAGAGACTTTATAATCAAAAGCATGTTAGATTGAAAGAAGTCATGTTAGATAAAAGAATAAAACTAGACGTTATTAATAAGAAAAATGGCTCCGTATAAACCTCCCGTGTCTCATTACACAGAAATGGATGTATCCAATTACGACGAAGATACGCTGTTCAGTTTCATTGGAAAATCCGGAAAAAGATTCTATTGGCTAACGCGTCTTACTAATATGAATTATATGTGGTACGATAAATCTAGAAAAATTATCGAATTGTGGGGTCCGTATGAAAGTTTAGTGACGAAACAGGCTCAACATATCATCACGTGCGAACTCGATAATTTTATTCCTAAGTCAGGTGTAGACGACAAAAATCTCAGATCGAATGTCGGAAATAATGTATAAACGTCCCATTATCCGAGCTCGCCAAGACCCCCTTCCTCACACGGGGAAGCGAGATATAAAGCCCGGGACTTTGCTTTATGATATCATAAATGCATCAAAAGTACCACACGTCACGACCAAGCCTTGGTCGCAACCAATTTACATGAAGGATGTATATTTGAATTTACTTAACAAGTCACACGTGGCAGCTGGTTTGGATCCGGTATATCCGAACATCCCGGACAGTACCGTTACAATAAAAAAATTTGAGACACCGGAAATTATCCAGGGTGATCCCAACATCATACGGGTTGTCCCAAAATATTTGAAAAGTGGTATAGTACGTATAAAATTAGATACATCCCTCATGGAAACTGTCCAAAAGCTCAACTCAACTCAAAAACCACAACCCATTAAAACTTGGGTACAAGTGTGTAAAAATATAGGTATGTCGGAAAAATTCATTAGCAACATGGTCACCAAGCACGAAAAAAGAATTGAGCACGGTAAGAAAGTTGCCAGCAAAATGGAAGCGATATTTGAGGGATTGGGTGCCGCAAAAACAAAAAAGAAAAAAGAGAAAAAGGAAAAAGAAAAAGAAACCAAAAATGAAGACGACATCCTTATGGAAGAAACAGATAATTTGGAAGAAAATTTACCAAAGGATGATGACGTAAATGAGGACGAAGGAATGGACATGGAAGTCGATGAAGATGATATCGATGACACTGAAAACCAGGAGGAAGAATACTACTCCGATGGTGAATAAACTTATGGAATAGAATTTCAATATATATAATATCTGTAATGGATCTAAGTTACTATGAATGGATAGTTGGGTTCGGTGCTGTTTTGGCTTTAACTGCCTCGTATGGTATTGGTGCGAATGATGTCGCCAATGCTTTCGCAACTTCGGTTGGGTCGAAGTCACTGAGCATTAAACAAGCCGTCGGGCTCGCCGCGATTTTTGAATTTTCGGGTGCCCTTTTGATGGGAAGTCATGTCACCGATACCGTGAGAAAGGGAATTGCCGATTACGCATGTTTCCAACATGACCCGGCCATACTCATGTATGGTTGTCAGTGCGTTCTCTTTGCCGTATCTGTCTGGTTAGTGCTGGCATCCAGTCTCGAAATGCCCGTGAGTACGACTCACAGCTGTGTCGGGGGAATGATAGGCATGACAATGGCCGCACGAGGTTCCAGTTGTGTGAAATGGAGTGCGCCCTCGGATGACTTTCCATTCGTCGGTGGCGTTTCTGCTATTGTCATCTCATGGGTATTATCACCCGTATTCTCCGCTGTATTTGCCTCGCTTATGTTCTATATAATGCGTGCGACAGTCCTCCGTCGTGACGATTCGTTCAAAAGAGTCAAGTGGGCATTCCCCATTATATTCGGAATGGCGGTGTGTATTAATATATTTTTTATCATTTACAAGGGCGCAAAATTCTTAAAACTTGATGATATAGTTTTATGGAAAGCGCTCGTTATCGCATTTGGTTCTGGTGGTGGAGTTGGAATATTATCCTACTTTGCCACACCTTATATAATGCGTAAATCGGAACAAATATATAACGACAGTCTAAAAATTCATGATCTCGGAAACACCAGTGAAATTACAGAAATCGAACCTATCATTGAATACTCAAAAATGAGATGGTACAAAAGAATCATACATTATCTCAAATATTCATTAAACGTTCAAAGTGCGGATATTGTAAATCAAGACGAAGATATTCAGCATATTCATAATAACGCAGAAGTATTCGACGAAAAAACGGAAATATCCATGAGATATATGCAAGTATTAACGGCGTGTTGTGACGCATTTGCCCACGGGGCCAATGACGTAGCAAATTCAATCGCACCATTCGGTACAATATGGGCAATCTATAAGTCGGGTGAAGTCTCGTCTAAAAAGAATGATCTCGGAAATGACGCCTATTGGATCTTATCCATGGGAGCATTCGGAATTGTGCTCGGTCTCGCCACGTATGGTTATAAAATCCTCCACGCACTCGGTACGAAATTAAGTAAAATTACTCCGAGTAGAGGTGTGTGTATTGAATTGGGAAGTGCGTGTATCGTTATTTTGGGTAGTCGCCTCGGGTGGCCTCTATCGACTACGCATTGTCAGGTTGGTGCCACCACGGGCGTGGCACTATTGGAAGGAACGGGTGGGGTAAATAAGAAAATTCTCGCTAAAACTGTGGCGGGATGGATCATGACACTCGTGGTCGTCGGCGGCACAACCGCGCTCGTATTTGCGCAAGGTGCGTATTCACCGATGGCATATTACCCCGATTATATTAAAAACAAAACCATATAATATATCATGCACCGAACACGGAAAACGGGAAATAAGGTTTCTGTGTTTCATGTGTGTAAGGATGATACACACGAAAAGAAACATAAAGGAGAGGATATAGAAATATACATAGACCCAGAAATACAACCAAAAAGTATAGTCGCATACGTCGATGTAGGTGAAGACACATGGTCTATCATTGCGACAAAAATACAATCAAAGCTATAACGTCTGGTTAGCTCAGTTGGTAGAGCGCACGCCTTTTAAGCGTGTGGCCACGGGTTCGAGCCCCGTATCAGATACCAGGCTCCTATAGCTCAGTTGGTTAGAGCGCGGTGCTTATATCTTAGATATACAAGAATGGTGTAAAAATCATAAAGGCACGCCGAGGTCATGGGTTCGAAACCCATTAGGAGCATTGGATTTTTAGATGTGTATCCCACATGTAAAAATTTTAATACTAGCTAAATTTATATGATTACACGAAGGCGTGGTGTATTTTATAAAGGTACTAAACCTGTATCTCAACCAGAACAGGAAAGGTGTCGGAAATTAGCCATACCACCAGTCTATACAAATGTCATGGTGTATCCAGCAAACGCAAAACTCCAAGCTACCGCCATAGACGCTACGGGGAAAAGGCATTATTATTACCACGACAAGTTTTTAGATCAACAAAGAAAAATACGAAAGGCGAGGGCATCGACCGTAGATTTCGCAAAGATAAAGAGTGTCACGTCGAGGATATTAGCCGATAGACGTCTTCCGACGTGGGACGACGCACTCACACTCAGAATGATAGTGACAGCATATCTTCGTTCCGGTTCGAGAAATAACGAAGACGCGTTAGGGGCGATGTCTCTTCAACGTAAGCACGTTAAACTGAGTCGCGACGGTGAAACGATGACCTTTGATTTCCCAGCTAAAAGCGGACAACGGCGCGTGTATGAAGTGAAAGATAAGATATTACACTCGGCCATATCCAAACAAAACAAACCCCTATTATCAGGGAATTCATCACACACGAAAGTCAGGGATTTACTACGAAAGATCATGAAGAATGATACGCTACAAATCAAAGATATACGAACTGCCGGGAGTATGCAACTCTTCGATAAGCATTTGAAGAAATATAACGGCGATGAGAAAATGGCCGTAGATGCTACTGCGAATACCATAGGTCACACGCCGTCGGTGTCTAAAAAGTATTACATTTTATAAAATGCGCGCCTAAGTGTTACGAAATCATCGATTTCATCATACAAAAACATGATGAAAACGTTTTGTGAGTATTTGGGTCTGTATGTCTCCATGTATTTCCTAGTTATGGTGATAGACTTGGGATTCCAAGCTCTGTTACCGGTAAATGATCCCGAGTACGATTTAAAATGGAAATGTATGAAATATGTAAAAGAACACGGGATCTGTGATAACTAATTCTTCCCTCCTACCCCGTTACACATTATATACACAACGGAGCCTATCATGACACCTAACAAGCAAACTGTTATAGCAAGAAGCATATATAATAAGACGTTCTTTTTATTTCCTAAGTCTCCCGCAATCCTGTGTAAATTCAGTCATGAATATCTTTTTCCTGTCGCTCGATCCATCGGAAATTGCCCGTCTCTCCTGTGACCAACATGTCGTAAAAATCCAACTAGAAATTTGTCAAATGCTATACACCGCGTGGCATTTGTCAAATGATTCAAAATACGTCGAAGAACACGCACCATATACCAAAAACGGAACGAGACGAGGATACAAAATGTGTCATGTAAATCACCCAATGACGATGTGGATCACATCATCGATCGATAATTACATGTATGCGTGTAAAATTGGTATCGCTTTGTCTCTTGAATACACGAGACGATACAATAAAGTTCATACGTGCGCAAAACATCTAATGTGGTTATACGAACACCATCCCTCGTATTTTAAACCAAGAAAAAGTGAAAAGGCGTTTTATTCAAAAGAGGGAATACCGGAGTGTATGCCCGAATGTTACCATAATGTATCAGTAGTAGAGGCATATAGGGAATATTACAAAATAGAAAAAATGCCGTTCGCACGATATAAAGTAGTTTAAAAGATCTATGTGTAATATAATATACTATGTACGCACCGATAACGATAGCGGGATTACCAGTCAGTGCCCCGGATGTAAAAATTGGAAAACAACAGGATACCAAAAAGCAGTATTCTCCGCGAACCTACAGTGAATTCATCAGTGGTGTTAAAAATGGAGAAATACCCGAAGTTGTTATAAATCCGAACGCAGGCACGGCAAAGTTCTTCGATAGTGAAGGAAATTATGGGGATACGCGAATAGCCCCGAATCAAGAATTGTGGAAAATATTGATGAATAGCGAATCAAACATCGCCGTCGATACAAAAACGGAAGCGACTGCGTCAGATTCGCTCACTATGTTTTTTATCCTACTCTTGATATTTGCCGTCATAAGAGGTTTATTATCCGGGGGTGGTGGAGCGGGAGGTATGCCAAATCCGTTTGAAAATACAATGAAATTTGACACCGATTCCCAAGTCGAAACCCGTTTCGATGACGTCGAAGGTATCGATAACGCTAAACGCGAATTAGAGGAACTCGTATCGTTTCTCCGGGAACCCGAAAAGTATATCGGATCCGGAGCCCGTATTCCCCGGGGCGCCCTTTTAACCGGAAAACCGGGTACTGGTAAAACCTTATTGGCGAGAGCAATCGCCGGCGAATCCAGTGTTCCGTTTATTCAGTGTTCGGCGTCCAGTTTTGTGGAAATGTTTGTCGGTGTCGGCGCAAAGAGGGTGCGTGAATTATTCGCCACCGCACGAAAATTACAACCGTGTATCGTTTTCATCGACGAAATCGACGCTATCGGTAAATCCAGAAGTAGCGGAGGTTTCGCATCAAACGATGAACGAGAACAAACCATCAATCAATTACTCACGGAAATGGACGGTTTCTCTAACGACTCTCAAATTGTTGTTATCGGCGCAACCAATAGAATTGACGTTCTAGATGAAGCCCTCTTGCGTCCGGGACGTTTCGATCGGAAAATACAAGTGAGTCTCCCGAGCTTGAAAGGTCGGGAAAAGATTCTTGGTGTGCATACCAGAGATAAAACTCTCAATGAAACCGTTGAATTACATGAAGTCGCTAAACAAACAACGGGATTCAGTGGTGCGGATTTGGCAAATCTAATGAATGAATGTGCCATCAAAGCCGTCGAAGAGAGTGAAGGTATCATCACGAATGAAGTAATCGAAGATGTTTATCAAAGAATCATCGTGGGATCCAAGGGTGATTCTAAGTTTTCTGTCGCTAAAAAGGAACTCGTTGCCTATCACGAAGCCGGTCACGCCATAATCGGTGTATTGGTTCCTGAATACGACCAAGTGAGAAAGGTCAGCATCATCCCGAGAGGAGATGCCGGTGGAATTACATTTTTCCAACCTCTCGAAGAAAACGCGGACGTCGCACTCTATTCGAGGAAATATCTCATTTCTCAAATTAAGGTCTTGTTGGGAGGAAGAGGTGCCGAAGAGGTTATTTACGGACAAGATAACGTAACAACCGGAGCATCCAGTGACTTCTCACAGGTATATCGTATAGTCCGTGAAATGGTCACGACGTACGGTCTCGGTACCCATCGTTACGACTACAATAACATGTCCCCGAGTGCGGCCAGACAAATTGACTTGGAAATAGAAGGGATCGTCAAGGACTGTTATGAATCCGTGTTATCTAGTTTGAGAGATAATAGACTCAAATTGGAAAGACTTAAGGATAAATTAATGGAAGACGAAATCGTTGAAGGTGAATGGGTGTATGACCTCATGAATGTAGAAATGCAACCCAATAAGAGCATAGATCTCGCATAACGAAATATAAAGTATAGAATGTAAAAATAAGGAGATGAACCTTTATAAGAAGGAATTGATAGCCAATCATATCAGACTTGCTTATAAAGTTTCAAATGACGTATATTATAAAGCTCACCCACGAAAACGCGGTATCCGTACGAAGAAGGATTTAAATAGCGTAGGATTACATGCGCTCGTCCGGGCGGCTCAAAAGTTTGAACCGGAAAGGGGTTTCAAATTCACTACATACGCATATCCGTGGATTTACTGGAAATGTCGCAATTCTCTAGAACGAACGCCGGTGTACGAGGAACTTAATTATTACAATGTTCCCGAATATTACGACAAAGAGCCCGACATTCTTTTGGACGATCTAGATGATGTCAGTCGATACATTCTCGAAAACTATTACGGTAAGCATCTCACACTGAAGGATATTTCTAAGGATTTGGGTGTGAGTGTGAATACAGTGATCGCGTGGCGATCGAAGGCACTTCTCGATTTAAAGGATTGAAAATGGTATTTTTCAGGTACAATATAAAATATCAGGGAAATATAAGAAGGTCATGAGTGCCGTAAGAAATAAAAATCTTAGACCAAAAAACCTCCCCGTTGATTCTGTAACCACCTTAAATTTCCAAAATAATTCAAACGCATCATCAGCGGCAAATAGTAACAATAATCAAAACATAACTTCAAAGCTGCGCCCATTAACAGCGACTAAACGCAACCTGGGACCATACACACCACGCGTGGAAAATTTGAAGAACCGGGTAAAACGCATAAAGCAACAATTACCCTCTGTCAGGAATGTCCGGCCGGCGACTAAACGCGCACCAAACACCGCTGGACCCCGACCCAGTCCAAATGTCCGTCCGGCGACAAAGAAGAGAAAAATAATTCCCAATAGGAATGGCCGTCCGGCGACAGCGAACAACAAAAACAATGCCACTCGTATAATTAAAAACAGCAAAAAGCAAATTGAAAATAACAAGAAGTCGTTACTTAATATTCGAAAAACGATCCAAAAGGCTCAAAATACCCTAAAAACAATAAAAAAAACCACACCGGTAGCGACGAATAATAGAGTGCTAACTCCACGAAAACGAAGAAAACCCAATAGATACGAACCGACACCCATACCAGCAAAGAAGCCTAAAAGACAACAACCTCAGACTGTCCGTGTCACTAATGCCAATGCCAATGCCAGGGCCAGGGCCAATGCCAAAGCCAATGCCAATGCCAATGCCAAGGCCAATGCGGCTGCCTTAGAGGCAAAAGGGAGGAACAATGCCAATGCCAAGGCCAATGCCACTAAGGTCAATGCTAATAAAAAAACAAAAAATAAGGTTCAGGCTCTTTCATATGAACAAGCCAAGTCAAAGATTATCGAAATGTCCAAGAACCCGGATATTAAAAAGGAAGTTCGGACATTAATGGAAAAACATGGTATTGGCGAGTCGGAAGCGAAAAAAGTTTCCTCTAGTCGATCTGCATATGCTTGGGCTATACTTTATAGTATATTTGAAGACATGTCAGGACCACTGTATAATAGTAAATCTATGAACGAAATGGTAAATACAGAAAGAAAATTGCGTCGTTTACATTCAAGTCTTGTATTAATAAACAGATACAAATCAGGAACCAAATCAACACCCAATTTCGAAGACGACGATGTTGAAATAACCGAAGAAGATATGGTTAATTTTTTGTTCTTAATGTGGTTAGATGCGGTACATGATGAATACATAAGTATGTCGTTCGTATCATTTTTGGAATCCCCCATGTGTACAACATATTTTACCGCAAATCATCTGAACAAAGCTCGGGATTATATTAAAAAGATGGAAAACACTCTTATCAAAAATCGAAAGACCGTCACAGCCGCTAAAAAGCCGCTCAGGTCTAACGACAAAAACAGGTACAATTCATCTAATAATTTTAGATACGCTAAGGCAGCGAAAAATCGAAATGAAAAGTCGAAAGAACTTTCCAAAAAGAATACTAACACTCTTATATCAAAAATTGTTACATTGGTTCCAGCTGTATATGAACATATATATAAGACTAAAAGTAATTTAAAAGGAAAGTATGAACGTATATTGAAAGAAAATCTCGATATATTATTCGGTATATCAAAAAATGCAATAGACGGTCCCGATTGTTTAAATACACCATCTGTTATGTATGTTAGCTTAGATCAAGAAGGACGTGACACACGGACATTATCTACTATCATTTCCAAATCTAAAAATATGAGAAACTATATAACATCCGGAGTTCTAATAGATCCCGGGCGTACAATGCACCCAATTGGAATTACGAAAGAAATAAAAGGTCTACAAAAATATATACACTCAAACAAAAACAGTTACGATTTTAAAAGTATATACCACGTTTACCCATATAAAATTAATATTAAACATAACAAACAGAAATTCTTAAACATAGAATTTACGGTTTCCGCGAGAGGTCTAATGACTGCCCCGAGTAAGGATCCGAAATCGTATTTTGGATTAAAGATAAATCCCGCAAATGCGGGAAAAAGACATGGGATTGTAACTTTAGGAGCGTCCGGGGGGGAAGCAAAAAAGAATGAGCGTGCGGCAATGGGAAAGTTTCTGGGAGATGGATTACAATATATTTTAATAGCTAGCCAAAACAAGAAAAAACCTAAAAACAAACGTGTTTTTGCGACAGGCGATGGAATGGCGAGCGTTTTGGCAGCTTTCTTTGCGAAACGAATATTTAATGTCGCTCCTAATATTATGGTAGATTTATCCTTAAATTCGGGTGATGTCATTATGTATAGCGATTCTACTTTTAAAAATTCTACAAATTGTTCAAATAAAAAACCACTCCCACAAAAAAATCATTCCGGAAATACCGGACAAGCCTCTATGAACTGGGGTAATAACAACAACAATGTTACCAGTAAATGATCTCCTAAGTAGCCACAAGTCCTCGGAAAATTAAACATGAATTCTTTATTAGAAACAGTTCAAAACATATTACATTTCTTGTTACCGGAAACTGTCGTCGGTGGAATACACGATAGAATCCTTCACGATCACCATAATAGATAATAAAGACAGTGATCACTGACTATTAAAGATGCAATCAATGCAATATGTCGCTTGGGATACGGAAACCTCCGGATTACCCAAAATTAGAAACGGCAGCGTTACGCGCGAAAATCTTCATAAATTTGACACGTGTAGAATGGCTTCCATCGCCGCGGTAAAGTTCAGTTCGAAGGGACGGGAACTTGGTTCGTTTTATGCCGTGGTGAAACCAAACGGGTACCTGGTTGGTGGCGAAGATGGAGGAGCTTTTAGGGTACATGGAATCACACAAGAACATGCCCTCGAACATGGTCGGCCTCTCCCGGAAGTGTTGGATGATTTCTTTGATTTCATAGGTGATCAGACAAATACAATGGTTGCCCATAACACCAAATTCGATGAAAATGTTGTGTTATCGGAAATGTATCGCCATGACCTGGATGTGTCTCGTTTCGCGCGGTTAGATTTCCAATGTACCCTCAAAATGTACAAAGACAGGTTTTTGAAGCCCATCAAACTCATCAATTTGTACATGGAAATTTTCAATAAGGAATTTACGGATGCGCACAACTCTTTAGCGGATGCGAGAGCGTGTGGTGAATGTTATCCCTTTTTGAAAAATCATACGAAGGAACTTAAATCTATCGGTATAAATAAGGTTATAATAAAAGTAAGTGATGTCGCAGGGGCAACAGGTCATCATCCATTTAGAAAACCTGATGAAATCATTAACGAACTTTGGAACAAGTATTCTCCCGAAACTTGTAAAAAGCAAACCAAAGAACAGGTTGCGGTGGGGGTACTTACATCAATGGGAAGCACTGAGAAAATATTAAACGACGCAAATGGATTCAAAGCCAATACGACAGCCGAAGTTCAAAAAAAGTTAAGGGGCGCATATTATGATCTTGAAAGATCTGGATTGAGTGGTCCGGACACAGTGGCCGCAAAGGACTATATCAAAAAAACGTTATATACGAACTTCGGGACACAAAACGAACAGAGAACGGCCGACGAAGACAGTGCGTATTTAATCCGGGACGATACATTTTACAGTCTCGACGTATGCGAGATCATGGGTACCAAATATCAGGTCGTCGGTAGGATAGATAGACTCCAAGTACATGAAAACGGCTCAAAAACCATCGTGGAAATAAAAAACAGAATGGACGGCCTATTTAACGTGGTACGAGACTATGAAGAAATTCAATGTCAAACCTACCTTCAGATGGTACCAAATATATCATTTTGTCGTTTAGTTGAACAACACGATGTATATAGGAAGGGTTATCTAATCCAAAAGAACACGGAAAAGTGGAAAAATGATATTCTTCCAAGCCTGATCAAGTTCTGTGAATTTTTTCACTCCACTATTAGTAAGAATGTCACGAACACCAGAAAACATGGATTGGACTCCCGTGCGCACAAAGAGATCCAGACCAGCTAGTTCGGGATTATCTAAATCTACGAACAAAAGAACGAATCTTACCAGGATGGGGAGTGTTGTTACATCGGCGAGTAAGGATAGAATTAACATAAGACTCCCAAAATCCACTATTACGTCTTTAAAAAACATATACAAAGATTCGTTCAACCGTAAAAGAGAAATTTCCGGTAAAATTGATATCAATGGGACCATTCATGGGGTACGTTTCAGTTCCCCGACTCGTGTGGTTGGAATATCGTTAGTAGAGACGGGTCCGATACCACAGAACGTCCTAAATTCGTATATATCGTACCATACACATCCCGCAGGTAAGGAAACCCCCAAAACGTTTAGTCTTCCTACCATGAACGATATAAATACATATGTGGGTAGATATCCCCACATGCAGGCAAATATCATCGCAGACCAGAATGGATACTATGTCATAGATATTATGGAAAGTGTGAGCCTACCTATGAAGACTTTACCAAACTTGAATAAAGTGGCTCAGGTCTTTAAAAATACAATGAATAATAGAAATTTAACTAATAAAATAATGAATAGTGGTGGTACGAGAAGGTATGTATCTACCATAGAACAATGGAAAGAAATCATTAAACCGATGCGTAAATCTTTAAGAGAATTGGGCATCTCACTTACATTTTACTCATATAGCGAACGTGCCGTCATCACGTTGTTGAACAAAAATACCATGTTTTAAAATATACCCTTATATAAAATGAAAGCACAGGAAAGAATCATTAGTCTCGTCGCCTTTTTGGTTTTACTCGTGACTTACTACCTGACAGTCCGTCATCCATTTGAAAGATACACAGTCCAGGATGCGAATGTCGACGAAATATTGAAACTCGCCGACGAGGATGGTGAAGTCATCATGTATACGTACCTAGCAGGACAGGGTCGTCCGTATAAGATAAAGAAAGAAAAGGATGGGTTCGTTTCGCTCTATGGAAGTATATCCGCTAAAACTGACGATGATGAACTAAACGAAACGTTCAGACTTGAGATAATGAAAGAGAGATATATGTTCACTAGGCCCATAGACAAGGAAACTGGGGATTTTATAAAAGTTGAAGGAAATTATCCCACGGAACATCTATTCAGAATTGTCAATAGTATCACCGGACACAAGGGATATTATTCTCTCCGTATCGGAAAAACCAATAGATACCTTTTCCTAGACCCCCTCGTTAATGAGGGTGGTATAATCGATCTTGGTGATAAGAGAGACTATAAAGAAATAGAACAATCCAAATCGATCAATTTCCAATTTGGAACGCCGGGCGAGCTTCCAATGGAAGAACGAATAGCATAAACGTTTATTACTATAAACAGCATCATACATATTAAGAGTAAAGGGTATCCTTAATACGAATGATTTAAATAATACAACAAATTATCATTTTTTAATTATCAATCCTAATGCCGATTCTAAATTATTTTGGTCCCGTTTCATAGGTTTACTCCTCTTGAGTCTCAGTTCATCCGTATTGCCACTTTTCGAATTCCTAATTTCAGCCATCTTCTGTGCGTTCTTTATGATTGGTATCTGTAATTCGGGCATGGGTTCGGCGTCTATTTCATTTCTCGTCTCAGGATTTTTTATGGAATTTTCCCTAAATTGTTCTATCGTCATGTCTCCACCGAATACGTTTAGTCTGTGTCTGTAAGGTGCACATTTCACTGGTCCTATCTCATTGAATAACTTCTTTCTCATTACCACTATATTACTACATATTCTACTACCCCTCGTATCGCCATACTTATCTATCGCGTATGATTTCATGCAGTTCCATGAACAAAAGTGCCCAGTCAATTTGAACTTAGACCGCTTTGAGTCATAATTGTATGGCAGTTGTAATGACTCACCTTCGATTGGATGGACACAGTGCCAGCACCACATTGAAATAAAATAAATTGTTGTCTTTAATTAAATGATAGTACCATTGGTATTGATACTATTTTTATTTCTCGTGGCCTTTTTGGTATACAAGAAAACGTTGGGTGCCCCGGACCCTTCGACCCCAGAAGGAGTTATCTCTGAACTCAAGCAGCGGATGGATAAATCTCAAAATGAACTCAAAGAAGAAAGTAAAAAAGTGGGACTCGATCCAGACGAAGTAATAAAAGCCATCAAAGCCGAAACAGCTTCTAAAGAGGAGGAGGAGATAGACGACGAAGAAGAAGAAACCGAAGAAGAAAAGAAGTTACGATTGGAAATAGAAGCAGAAGAAAAGAAGGCAGCCGCGGAATTAAAAGCGATGGAAGCAGAAGAAGCTAGAATCGCGGCCGAAGCAAAGAAAGCCGAAGAAGAAGCAAGAAGAGCTGAAGGCGAAGAAAAGGCAAAAGCTAAAGCAAAAGCGGCTAAATTACGCACCCAATTAGAAAATGCGAAAAAACAAACCAAAGACAAAAAGAAATGTATGTACAAGAAAGCAGTAAATGGCAAATGTCTTCCGGGATGGGAAGTAAATGATGCGGGATGTTGTGATCCCGTGGAGAGTGCGGCAGACAGAAAAAAGGCACAACGAAAAATGATGATGGATATGGGAAAACAATTAATAAAAGAAGAACTGACAACGGTCGTGGCAAAAGCTTTATTAAAGAGAGGTGGGAAGATGGTATTGAAGTTAGTCGGGAAATTCGGAGCGAAGATATTGGCGAAAATGGCTATAAAGATCGTAGCAAAGGTGGGGGTTAAGTTGGCGGCATCGGCGGCAAAATGGGCCGCGTATGGATCAGCGGGTCCGGTCGGTGCGGCGATGATGTTATTTGATATGTTGAGTATGGCGGTCGATATCATGGATCTCGGTGGTTATGCTTCATTCACACATAACACGACAAACACGGCGACGCGTGACAGTATCGAATATATGGTTGAGAAGGGTATGCGCGAAGCGGGTATGGATTATCCACAATTATTCCCCGTCGGGGAGGCTTTCCCCAAAGAATATGGACAGGTTAATGGCATGATGGTAGAACACTTCATGGAAGACGTGATGGATGCCATGGGTCTGGATGGTCAATTACCGGGCGAATCGGTAGCAGAATCCAAAAAACGTCAAGTCGCCTTTGAAGCGGTGGGTAACGCATTCGCAGCAACACTCGATGAAAAAGGAGAACCAATTCCGGGTAAGGATTTTGAAATGCCAAAAGAAGCAGGAGACGTATTCGGCAAAGTTTATGATTCCGTCTCAAAGGCAAAATATAAGAAACGGGATCAATTCATCTTCGACAAAATGAAAGCGGCTCTGGGATCTAGGGCAAACGAAATACAAATGTACCCCAGTATGTCTAAACCCGGGACGGTCGGTGTCTCGTTATCAGAGGTCGGTATGAAAAAATGGAACGATTCTAAACGTAATGAATTCTTCCAGTACTTTGACGCTCTTAAACCAAAAGAATTACCAAAAGACTACAATCAGCCCATGGTGGCCATATATACAAAACATTACAGAGAAACGAACCAGGCCGCGCTCAGACGCGCCAATCCTAAAGAATTTGCCAAAAAGCCCGTCATGATCGACCGAGAACTTCCCCAAAAAGTAATGCTTGGTGGATACTACGGACAATTGGTCGCGAATTGTGAAAAATCGAGAAAATCGAGTAAAACGGGACAGAGAGTACATCCATATAACCATGGTGTTCGCTTCAATCACGATACGGGTACTTGTATATACACCAATTCGTGGTGTAGTAAAATGGGATTGAAACACGTCGGGGGGAGACTCACGGACTGTAAATTACGTAAGGGACAAAAAATTGCCGAAATGATTTTCGGTACAACCGTGACCCGCGGTGCTATCAAGGCGTCAAACAAATTAAAAAATCGCGCAAAGGACATGTTATCGGGAAATCCGAAAAAGATGTTGAACGCCGCGTTGGATCAAGTGCTCGATCCGTTCGGTTTAGGTCTTCCACCAGCTAAATACGCCAAAAAAGCAGTAAAAGCGGCAGCAAAGGCGGCCAAACAAGCGGCGAAGGCCGCAGCGGCGGGCGCAAAGGTCGCGGCTAAAGCGGCAAGTAAAGCGGCCAGAAAAGCGGCGGAGGGGGCCCAAAAAGCGGCGAAGGCGGCGGCGCGCTTGGCGTCCCGGGCGGCAAAAGCGGCAGCTAGAAACGCGCAAAAAGCAGCGGCGAAAGCCGCAAGGGGGGCGGCGAGGGCAGCGAAAGCGGCGGCGAATGCGGCGGCGAATGCGGCGGCGAATGCGGCGAAGAAAGCGGCGAGAGGAGCACAGAGAGCGGCCAAAAAAGCGGCAGAGGGTGCCAAAAAAGCGGCGAAGGCGGCGGCAAATGCGGCGAAAAAAGCAGCAAATGCGGCGAAAAAAGCAGCAAATGCGGTAGCGCGTGCAGCGAGGAGTGTGGGAAGATCAATCCGTAATTTTTTCTGCTTTTCTCCAGATACTCCAATCAAACTCAAGAATGGTACCGTCGTTAAGATGAAAGATATCAAATTGGATGACGTGTTGAGTAATGGCGCCGTCGTCACGGCGACCATGAAAATCCGAGGAAGAAAGGCAGATCCTTATTATGAGATCTATAGTGAAGATCTACAAGAGAAGATACGTGTTACGGGATCTCACTATATCAAGAATAAAAACAAATATTGCGAGGTCAAAGATTTCCAGAAAGCCACAAAGACCGATGAAATCGATGATGAATTGACATGCCTCATCACATCCGATCACACCATCCCAGTGGGAGAATATACATTCTGGGATTGGGAAGATAATTTAATACCGGTCAATTAATAAAATCTCAGGCTATTATAATATGACCGACATATACTCGGGTATCGAGGAATATAATGACGGAACAGAATATTACCGGCCGTATGGTACCGAAGATTACCAGGTCGAACACTACAGGGGAGCGGCTCGTGCGATGAGAAGGATGGGAAGTGCGGGTAGAAAAGTTCGAAAACTTGGAAGCGCGGGTAGAAAGCTCGCACTTGCCGGCAAAAAATTTAAAATGAGTGCAAAATTTGCTGGGAAATTTAAAAAGGTGGGGAAATTCGGTAAAAAGTTTCGCAAGGTGGGGGGTGCCGGCAGAAAATTCAAGAGATCAGCGGGTTCGGCGGATAGACTAAAGAAACTCAAGAGGTTACGAAAAATGCGAAAGGCGAGGATAGCCGCACGCAAGGCCGCAAGACTCGCCAAGAAAGGTGCCAAGAAAGGTGCCAAGCTCGCCAAGAAAGGTGCCAAGAAAGGTGCCAAGCTCGCCAAGAAAGGTGCCAAGAAAGGTGCCAAATTTGCCAGAAGGAACAAAAAACTTCTCAAATACGCAGCACTCGCGGGGGCTATAGGCGGGGGCGCTTTGTTCTTAGATAAGAAATACAAAGAGAGAGATAAAAAGGTCAAGGAGTGTGCGAGTATATGCCTCCCCAAAAACTGGGACGCCTTTGACCAAAAGAAGATAAAATCGACAGAACTCCAATACAAAACACTCGAAGAAGTGAAGGCGGCCGGTGCGGTCGCCGACCAGCCCGTGTGTTCCAAGGATATCGGTGGAGGTAGGTGTGAATCCCATTGTATATCGAAATGTGAAGAAATCACGAAACTTGATCTCGGTACGGTCGGAAATGCGGCGAAAAGTGTAGTCAATAAGGCGACAAATGTCGCGGGTAGAGTCGCAAAATCCGGTATGAATGTCGCGGGTAAAATACTCGGGCCCATATGGAAAAAAATTAAAATGCCATTCATGATCATACTCGTCCTCATTATATTGAGTGTCGTTATGAAGTTCATGCCTAAAGGCCGACCTCGCGCACCCCCTCCCGCCGTATATTAAAGAGATAAAGACATATTTATGTAATGATTCTCTCCATTGATGTCGGGATTAGAAATTTAGCTATGTGTATGCTTAATGAAACATCAAACTTAATTGTTAAATGGGACGTATCCGGTATCCCACCACAACATTCAGATGGTGTCTATGTTTCTTTAAGAAAACATCTAGACGAAAGACCATGGGTTCTCGAACCCAAAATAGTACTAATAGAAAAACAGCCGGATCGGAATAAGAAGATGGTCTCGGTTATGCATTTTTTACACGCATATTTCATCATTAAACATCCTACCGCCGAGACTATAATATACGATGCTCGTCATAAAATACCAGACGTTGCCGGCCCGGGTAGGTCTCAATATCTTCGACGCAAGAAAGTATCGATCGAACGATGTCGGGCTTTTATAACGCGAGATGACGTAAATAAACACTGGGTAGAAATTTTTGATAATTCAAAGAAAAAGGATGATTTGGCCGACACGATCATGCAAGCATTGAGTTTTGTAAATAGAGTCGAACCTACGAGTACGTCGAAGAAGAAAAAAGTAACAAAAGTTATCCCGAGAAAACCAAACGAAAATCAAAAGAATTCCAAATATTCTAAATCAAATTTAGCTTACATACTAAAAAATAAATTGGATGTAGAGGTACTAGAAAAAAATAAAAGATTTATGAAAGATCTGCATAGATATTATAAAAATATAGATGAACTAAAACGGGACATGGAATAAAATCTTAATAAGAATCTGAATCATCCGGAGGAGAGGGATATGTGATGAAATCGTATTCACCACTATTAAATGAAAATTTGCCGACATCGTGTGTCTTAATCCAGCAATCACCGGTTGCGTGAGAAATACACGGAAGCATGTAACCCTCGAGACGCTCCGATTTGCTCAAAATACCCGACGTTCTCTGTTCAATTCTCCCCTGTTCCATTTTTGATACACATGTTCCACACATACCAACTCTACACAAATACGGAACATTGAACCCCTGATCCTCTAGATTATCTAGGATCGGCGCCCCGCCGTCAATATCAAACGATTCAATACCCTCGGGTGATTCTATCGTGATCTTATATTTGGGAATCCGTTTTGTTCGTGGATGTTTGAACCTCCCATTATTCCACGAAGATCTACGATATGCTCGCACGAAACCTGGACGAGTGATCCAAGTTTCCGACATTATTAATACAAACGGGTATGAAATCTTTATACAGCATTAAAGATTTAAGTCATGTAAAAAATATAGAAGAAATATGCAAGACGATGACAACTTCAGAAAAGTCTTGGATTGGGGATTTGTACGCCTCGTTGACCACATGCCTCGGGAAGATTTGGATACCTCGATCGTTCAAGCGGCACGCGTCTCTTATGGAGATGGAACAAAGACATCTCGAGGAAACCGAGGACTTATTCGATATCTCCTTAGACACTGGCACACAACCCCCTTCGAGATGGTCGATTTCAAATTTCATATCAAAATGCCGATCTACATCGCACGACAACACATGCGACACAGAACTGCCAGTATAAATGAATTATCTGCGCGGTACTCCGTTGTTCCTCGGGACTACTACGAACCGGACGTTATGAGAGCGCAATCGGTAGTAAATAGACAGGGATCGGAAGGAGAGGTTGATGTACCGGAAGAACTCACCCAAAAAATGAATAAACATTTGGGAAATTCATTTGACGTATATGAAGAACTTCTAGAATCCGGATGTTGTAGGGAACAATCTAGAGGAAACTTACCCCAATCTACATATACCGAATTCTATTGGAAAATCAATCTTCACAATTTATTACATTATCTTCATCTCAGGATGGAACCGGGTGCGCAGCAGGAGATTCGTGAATATGCCAATGCTATTTATGACCTAGTGAAAGACCTTGTACCCATAACGATGGAAGCGTTTATGGATTTCAGAATCAATGCGATCCAGCTCACCGGCCCCGAGATAGAAGCTATCCGAAATGGCGGGACACTGACGTCACCCGGCGAAAGACGGGAATTTGAAGAAAAGCTAAAAAAATTAAACCTATTTGAAAAGCTGACGACAGAAGGTGAATGCGAAAAAACATGACGAGAAAAATAATGTTGTCACAAGTTAACCTACAAAATGTTATCGATTGTTGCGTCGTCAGCGAGTGGGACTTTGGGCTCTACTCAAAATAGATTCAAGAAGTTTGGTCAAAAAATGAAAAAACAAACGGATATCACCAATATCCAAGAGAAAATGCGAGAAGTCGCACGGGAAGAACAACGTCGGTCTAGACAAATATTTGACGACCACAAAAAATTCTTCCAAACCGAAAAATCTAAATCTAAACCGAAAACAAAGAAATCTAAGGCTGTTGAAACCATAGATGTCTTTGAAAAGTAAATTAAACCGTCATTATTTTCCCATGTTGTTTTCCAATATGTAAAAATAATATCACTTTTGTGACGACATAGTAAGCCATATAGACGTGGCCACGCACAAGATCGTCAGTAGGGTGTGTTCAGTTTGTGCGGCAAGAATAGACACTAATATACTATATTGCGCAAATCTAACCTCTCTGCCCGTTTTATTCATCATGCGCTTCATCTGTGCTCGAGATTTTTCTAATCCTAACACGGCCGTACTTATATCTCTCACTCTGCTTGGCATTTCTGTGGTAGATGTAATCATTTCACCTAGAGATAACGCATCCTCTATTTCTGACTGTATCATAGGTTCAAGATACGTAAAATAATTGAAATCGGGATCCAATTCTTTACATATACCTTCTATTATACCAAAACTTTTAGCTAAGTATATAAAACTAGATGGAACAGTAAATGGCTTTTCTTCCGCTAGTTGAGAGGCAAAATCATCATTTACGATCACGCCACCATCCAAAGTTTCGAGATAATTTAGTATAGAACGGAAAAACGACGCAATATCTGATAATTCAGAAGATGTGGGGACGATTACACCCATCTCGACTAATTCATTTACTATGGCTGTGGTATCCTTATTTATTATATGTACAAGTATATTCGTAAAACCCTCGCGAAGTCTCTCGGATATGTATATCAGGAGACCAAAATCGTAAAAGACTAGCTTCCCGGTCTTCTCGGAAATACCCAAATTTCCGGGATGCGGATCCCCATGAAAGAATCCCTTATCCATGGTTTGAATCAGGTATGAATTTATTATGGCTTCACATACCTTCTTTTTATTGATCTTCGTATTCGTCAGTTCAGTTACTTTAGTTGATTCTACATACTCCATTACAATTCTATCTTGGTTTGACAACTTTTTATACACTCTGGGAACTTTAATCCAAGATACACCTTTCATCCCATTTCTAAATGTTATAGCGTTATCTATCTCTTGTATATAATCCGCCTCTCCTAATAAATAATTTACAGACTCTTCTAAAGCAATGCCAGTACCCGTTCCGGTATCTATGCCGACCCACTCCAAAAACCTAACAATTTCTAATACATTATCTGTATCCGTTTTGAGTATTTCGTATATGTTAGGTCTTTTAATCTTAACAACTACATCTTTTCCGTTTTTTAACGTGGCTTTGTGTACTTGACCTATACTCGCCGATTTATATGGTTTTAAATCAAAATCTTCAAAATCGCTCATATCTACCAATCCTTCTACCGGCATGGCCGGAACTGCGTCCTGTAAGGATTCTAATTCCCGTGTAAATTCCGGTTGAAATAAATCACCACGGGAACTAGCAATCTGACCCAATTTTACAAATGTGGGTCCCAGCTTAATAAGCTCATTACACGTCCATCTACCCAGTTCTCCCTGATCTTTAACTGTTTTAGATTTCCACAAGTATCTACCGGCAAATTTCCAGGTCTTTATTTTCTGTTTTGACGGTTTTCGTGGTAAAACTGGCAGGGAGGGAATTTTCAAACTACCCGATTGTATAACCATACCTATAGTATGAATAGGTTTTTATTTAAAATAAAATATTTCCACATAGTAAAATGATTATCCCCAAGAACTTCCTCGGTCCAGTGTCCAAGCCGCTTGAACGTGGTCTCAGAATCCCGTTGGTTTTCACTCTGTTGGTGCTTTACCAAGGTCTTTTCTCCGGTAACGCGATCACCATTCCCAAGAACGTCCAAAAATTATTTGACAGTCAGACGTTCCGTTTCGTCTCCCTCATGATGATTGCGCTCACCGCCAGTCAGGACATCGAAGTTGCGTTGGTTTCGGTCTTAATATTCTTAGGTATCTTGTATACTTTTAAGACCCCAGAAGAGCGCAAGAAGACGGGGTTCATCTAAAAAAAATATAACTATACATTAGAATGAGAATTCACGTGATAGGATCCGGTCCGTCCGGTATGTCGGTTGCGTGGGAACTTCTCAACTTTACAAAACACGAAGTGGTAATTTATGACAAGAAGGTAGATGCGGGTGGTTCGTGGTGGGAACCGAGTACGGAGTACAGGGATTTGCATTCTCATAAATTAGCATTTGGATCGTATGTTAATTTTAAAAGCTCTCTCAAGGAGATGGGTATAAATTGGGACACGTTATTCGTTCGAAATTATTACGATTATTCATTTATCCTACAGAATATGCGTTTGAAAGATTACGTGATTCTCGGAGATCTCTATCTCAAGGCCATGATCAATCCGGATAGATATAAGAAGATATCTCTCGAGGACGCCACAAAAAATCGCATGTCCAAATCTGGAAAGAGGGTTCTTCGTGCGATGACACATCAAATTGATGGCGTTGGATGGGATACGATGTCGGTTTTTGGCCTCATGGGTAGTTTTGATCATGTGAGTCTTTCCAAACAATACACACAACGTGTATCTGGTTTAGTTATGGGTCAAGCTATGAAAAAAGCATTAATAGAAAAGGGTGCGAAATTTGAATTTAACAAAACACTCGAAACAGTTGAATATGGTGACGATTCATACATAGGGGCGTTTAGTGACGGTACGGAAATATCTGATGGTATGTTGGTCATGTGTATAGATCACGAACCCGCTGTCAAATTAATAGGAGATAATTGGGGAGCTACGGCAGTAAAACAAATTAGCGAAAGTGCGTATGGTGCCATAAATGTGTTACTGGATTACGATCAACCCATAAAGATAGAAGACGATTTATATATCTCGATGCATACTCCGTGGAAACTTTACCCGGTAGTGTTATCCGACGGTAAAACTATATCTTGTACAATGGTAACGCTCACCGAGGAAATATTAAAAACAGACCCGGATACATTTTTAAAGGAAGTATGGAAGCAACTCAAAAAGGTTGGCGTCCCTAAACCTAAAAATATGCGATTCAGTTGGGGATCCACATGGACTGGTGAAAAGTGGAGAATCAATCAATCGTCGGGTGTTTTGAGCGTTCATGGACAAGTTCCATATTTTGGGAAATGTAAAAAGGTTGCGCTGTGTGGATTAATGTCTCCGAGAGATACTCCGTACTCTAGTATAGAAGGTGGAACCGAAGTGGGAAGAACATTTTGTCACCAAACGTTTGGGACGCGCAAAGCGCTCAGACCGTTAAAAATGTCACATGTCTTACTTTTCACATTAATAATACTTATAGCTTACGGAATACGTAAGAATAGAAAACAATGAAGTTCTTGTGTCACGTTCATCAACCGATGTATGAACATAACGACAAAAAGTACATGAGAATTCTATTGTCTAGAACCACGTCCGAAATTATTCAACGTATGCATGACAAAAATATCCATAGATTGAATAATTCTATCGTAGACAATCCCCTAGATGGGAAGATTTTAACCATAAAGATACCATTTCGTTATAGGAGGGTCATGTGTAAGGTTATAGGTTCAAAACCTGTACAATCTCTTGTAACGAATGATGAAATAGAAGTTGATATATCATTTAAGGGGGTGTGGAATGTTGGAAATCATTCGGGATATTCTTGGGTGGCGGATTCAATTAATTCGTTTCAGTAACTTCTTCCTCCGATTCTTCGGGAATGGTCGGCGGGACACCGTCGTCATTCACCGGAGTAGCACCTTCCGGAACATTCGGAATTTCGACTTCCTCGAGACCACCTTGCTTAAATCCTTGGAAAACTCGCAAGGCACCTTCCAATCGGAGAACCTCCTGTGTCATGCTATGAATGGCTTCGGTCATCTTCTTAATGTTCTCCTCGACGTTGAGAATCGGCATGTTATGTTATATTATACATAAAGTTTTTATTCTTTAAACTAATAACGCGATGGGGGTTTTAACACGCACAGGTTATATCACCGGCGATCGACTCCAGGAAATAAAAAGGGAATTAACAGTAAGACCTTTGTGTAACAATGAATACGGATTCCCCCCGCCACCTTTTAAAGTTTTTAAACCAGCTAAGAATGGAGTGTGCGTTCCCAGATTCTACGGAACTGATAAACTGGGAGCTCCAGAAGAAGACAGACGACCGAAACCGGCCAGGGCTTCTATCGTTTTTAGCGGAAAACTTCGAAATGAAACCCATCAGGTTGAGAGCTGTAATAGGGCTGTTGAAAGAGGCTCAGGTATCATCTCCCTTCCCTGTGGGTATGGCAAGACCACCGTTTCGTTAGCTATTGCGAGTAAATTGGGATACAGAACAATGATCATAGTTCATAAGCAGTTTCTGGCGGATCAGTGGAGAGAAAGAATACATCAATTTTGTCCGGGTTCATCGGTGGGCATAGTACAACAAGATAAGATACAAGTAGAAGGATACGATTTCGTCATCGCTATGTTACAATCCCTGACACAAAGAGAATATAGTTTTAAAGACTTTGAGAGTATCGGTACATTGATAGTAGATGAAGCTCATCATATATGTGCCAGAACCTTTTCGCAATCGTTATTCAAACTGTGTCCCAAACACATTTTCGGACTTTCTGCCACCCCAAATCGAAAGGATGGTCTCACGAAGGTTTTGAATTGGTTCATGGGTCCGACTATCGTTTCCATAGAGAGGAAAAATCAAGATCAAGTGGATGTATTCCCGATCATATATAAATCGCCGTATTATGAAAATCCTCCACCGTGTACCCGCTTTGGTAAATTGTCCCTCCCCACGATGGTAACAAACCTAACCGAAGACCGAGAAAGGAACGTCATGTTAGTTGAACTCATTAAAAAGGCGTCATCCGGTACGAGACAGTTGCTGGTTCTCAGTGAGAGACGACTCCATTGTCAGATGTTACATCAGTGCTTTCCTAAGAATTCGGGACTTTACATGGGAGGCATGAAGGAAAAGGACCTCCAGGAATCCAGCAAAAAGAAGATTATATTCGCCACATTCAGTCAAGCACATGAAGGTTTAGATATACCAACACTCGATACAGTCATATTGGCAACACCAAAATCTGATATTACACAAAGTATAGGTAGAATAATGAGAGAGACAGCAGGGAAGAAAAACAATCCCCATATTTATGATATTCATGATACTTGGTCGATTCTAAGTGCCATGTACTTCAAACGATTAAAAGTGTATAGACAGGGAGGGTTCAATTTGCCCACAAATCTAAATAAACCCAATGATGCGGAAACGTCCTCCACATTCACTCAGGGAAAGTGTCTGTTTTTATAATGTGCATTATAAATATATACCGATGTCCGGTGCTCTGGTTGAGTTAGTAAGCAAAGGTGCACAAGATGTGTATTTAACAACTTCAGAAGGTATGAGTTTTTTTAACTTAAAATATCAACGACATACCAATTTTTCACAAGCCCCAAAGCTTATAAAAGAGATATCTACTGAAGACGTTTCTATTATAATACCAGTTTATGGAGATTTGTTAAACGCAGTGTGGTTCGAGGGGGTGGATCTATTGAATTCGTTCTTCGGGGCTAAGTTTTCCCTTTACATAGGAGGCCAGAAGGTTGATTCATATGATTTTGACTATAGTAGTGACATATGGCAAAACTACCTCGCAGATACATACACGAAATCACAGGAAATTAACAATAAATGTTCGACAACAAATCCTAACTTTTTATCGCTTCATTACTTTTTCGGTGATAATCAATCATTCATTCCCCTCGTGGCATTACAATTTCACCAAGTTGAGATCAAAATAGACTTTGCACCGGGAGCAAGTGCTCAAAATATCAGGTGCTACGGCAACTATATTTATCTCGACGCCGAGGAAAGAAAACGTTTCACGAACAAGAAAATGGACATTATTATCACCCAGTGTCAACAAATTAAAAAGACACTCGATTGTGATGATACTGAATATTACGAGGAAAAGGCGACAGAAGCACAAAACGAATACAACGAGGCCAATACACTATTGCAAGCGTTACAAACCGCTGACCCACCAAATAACACGGCAATAAATGCACAACAAGCAATAGTTGATACCAAGTTAGCATTATATAATGCGGCACAAGCAACCTCTACGGCATACACATCTCCAACAAATGGATATAATGACATCGATATCTCACAGTTCAATCATCCCGTAAAATCGTTGTTTTTCGGTTTTACGACAAAACAGGCCGTCGTTGAAAAGGACTTTTTATCATTTAAATCCGCCGATATTCAAATAAACGGAACTCCGCTGTTAGAGAATATGAGTCCGTTATATTTCCATATCGTTCAGAATTATAATCATACAAAATTTGGAATTATCCAATATGACGAAGATAAAGATTGTCCATTTTACACCAGGTATTTCGCCTACCACTTCTGTCTAGACGCGTCCAGTTATAAACCAACAGGGACATGCAATTTCAGTCGGCTCGATAACGCAAAAATCATATTGAGGAACGTGAAAAAGGGTTATGAGCGCGCGGAGACGGAAGAACTAATAATTTATGCCGTAAATTATAATATATTACGCATAGATAAGGGTATGGCGGGAGTTTTATTTGCGAATTAAATTATCTTTACAAAATATAAGTATGCGCGTCAGGATTGTTCGCAGCCCCAATTCTAAAAAGAAATTCAGGGCGATCTTAGAAGACGGTAAAACTGTTGATTTTGGTGCGAAAGGTTATTCAGACTACACAAAACACAAAACACCTTCTCGAATGAGATCTTACGTATCTCGTCACGGTGGTCAAATACCCAAACGCACCATAGAGGAGAGTGATCCCAATAGAATTCAGAACCTAATGTTAAACGTCAATAGGAGTGATACAGAGGATTGGAAAATGAGCGGTATCAACGGGGCCGGTTTTTGGTCACGTTGGTATCTCTGGAGTTTTCCAAATATTGTAGGTGTCAAACGGTTTATGTCCAATAAATTTGGCATACAGATTGTTTAAATTATCGCAACTTCCTAAAAAGTGAAATTAACATCTTATTTTAAGTAGTGCTTAGTGCAACCTATCTGTTGCAGCTAACAACGCAACGCCTAAAATAAAGAATAGTACCAAATGATTACATTCAGTATCTTCTAAACCTTTTGGGTCAGATTGGTTGACAGGTTTAGACACTTGTTCGACTTGTTCTGGTGTCGATGGTTCCTCTTCCTCAATGAAAGCGTACCCTATCATACTTTAGGTTTAGAGATTAATTTCGGTTTTCTTTTTTCTTCGAACTCGCTTCTTGGTCGGTGCCGAAACAGCAACTTCCTTGACTTCACCGCCCGTCGATTCTCCTGAGATGGAGACGATATCGGAGATATCATCTTCCGCGACAGGAATCTTGGTCGTCGTGGTGGTGGTCTCATTCGCGGCTTCCATGGGACTGGTATTAACCGGTAACGGCGGACCAACCATACCACCCATCAGGCTTCCGAGATCGATGCCCGGTCCCTGCATTTCGTATTGACCACCCGACGAGGTATCGTTAATCTCCGGGCTTTGTGTAGCCGGCGGCGCCGATGTTTGCGCCTTCCCCATATTCTGTGCCGCTTGCATCATGTTTTTCATCATCTCTGGATTTTGTTTCAAAACATCGCCCATATTTGGTAAGGATTTCATCATTGTAGAAGTCAAGTGGAACATCATGGCGGATCCACCAAGCATGAGTATCAGCTTGACTTCCGGAGCGACGTGCATCTTCGTTCGATACTTAACGTACAATTCCTCGAAAACGGTATCATAATCGTCCTGGTTTTCCATCACTGATTCGCTCCAACCTTCGAGTTGAAGATCGAACGGATTGTATCGTTTGTTAAGGAATTCGAGACCCGTGACACACGCAATCAACATACGCTTGGAAAAGCGAACCGATTGATCCACCTCAATAGAATACATTACCCGCTTCACCTCGGCGCGGAGTTCATCTACGGGCGAATACGCCGTGAGACGTTTATTTACCGAAAATCCCTTTTTCTCTAATCTAGCAATCTTGTTCATGAGATCGGCCTTCTCGTCATCTACGGTCGCAAAATTCGGAGATGGACGCTCTTCTTGTTCCTGGCCACCGTAGTCACCACCCCCTCCCCCTCCTCCGTATGCGTCATCGTCTCCCATGAATATAGGATCTTCACCATAATCGATCTCCTCTTCTTGTGCTCGTGGCATTTCGGTTTGTTTATTTGGATTGGCAAAAGCGTCGAGCGCTTCCTGGTGAGCCGAGGAAGGGACATTCCCCGGTTGTCTGAAATTTTGTGGTCTCTTGGGTTTTTGAATTCTCGGAGCCGAAATCTGAATCTCATCCATGATGGCCTGTTCATCATCATCCAATTTCATTACAGTAGCATTTCCACGATCGAGTGTTATCTCTTCGTCCATCTACTCTTTAACTTGAAAGTATTAAATTATCTTTAACGCACTTTATAATAAAATATAATATCGAGTCATTATATATGGATACCCCAGAGCGAGTTAGAATTGCGGTCATTGTTGGATTAGTATCATTGATGATAGTCTTATATATTACAAATCGAAAAAGAGATTCTTATTCGCCGAGACCGATCGTCGTTAAGCCGGTCGGTGACAAAACGATAAATGCCCTCGAAGATGATATTGCATGCATTCCCGGTCCCGGTAAAAAATCAGCATACTACACCCGACGAGGAGGTAACAGAGAGACCTTGACACCAGGTGGTGTGTGTGGTGACCAAAAGTCAGTCGAGGATAGTTCCAAATATGAAATCGTGGATGGAATCGGCGGGCTTTTAATCTAAGTGTATAATAATAACAGGACAATGACACTGCCCGATACGGAATATGAAACTCATACGGTGGTTGTGGATAATTTAAGCCATGCCACGAACACCGACTTTGTAGCATTCTTACCCAAACCCCTCGAAAATGTGGTAGAAGCTAAATTAATGGCGGCCTCCCTCAATACGAATGGTGATGCCCAACGATGTATCCACATCACGATAAATGAGCTCAGAAACACATTCACCCAAACGGCAAAGGCGGACCTCGCGGTGGCGAGTTCCAATATAGAAAGCGTGTTCGGTACTATCATGTGTCAGCATCAATTACACGGTGCTTCCAATGGTCAAAAGGCTGTTTTTTTCCGAGATGATTACGACATCGAACAACAATTTATTACACCTATTCTCAAGCTCGATCGCTTAACTTTTGATCTCGATAAACAAAATGGTACACCGGCGAGTGTCCAGGATGCTGTATTTGTTATGAGATTTACGTGTATGAAAAGAAATATGAAACCCTTCTAGTCAAAAAATAAACTTTAGTTATTATAACATGTCTTCTGGAATTGTACAATTGACCGCTGTGGGTTCGCAAAACGAACAAATCACAGGCAACCCAGAAGTCTCGTATTTCGTATCTTCTTACAAGAGACATTCAAACTTTTCACAGTCGCTCGAAGAACAAACCATACAGGGGGCAGTGAATAGTGGATCTTCATCCAAAATCCGTTTCGATAAAACGGGTGATTTATTGGGATATGTATATTTATGTATCTCACAAAACGGCGAAGCTAAGGATTCGCCGGATTGGACATCTTTAATTAAAAGTGCCAGCCTCTTAATCGGAGGGCACGTCATCGACAAACAAAGTTCCGACTTCTGTGAAAAAATTGCCATAGATACAATGGCCACAAATACGACACGAAGTGCGAATGGAGCCCATGGCGGTAGAAGTACCCGTTCGTATTTTTATCCGTTCAGGTTCTTCAATTGTGAGAATCCACAATCTGCGATACCCCTTTGTGCTTTATCCTATCATGAAGTTGAAATTGTCGTGGAATGGGGAGCCAGTGCGGCCGATTATGAATGGGAATGTCATGCGAATTTTTACTATCTCGAAGAGGAAGAAAGAGTAAAACTCGCATCTGAACCCCAGAATATCTTAATTCAACAAGTACAACAAAACATAGCATCTGGAGAGAAAATTCAGGAATTATATTTTAATCATCCAGTCAAATATATTGCGTCTACAAATACAACTTTATCCTCGGCTCTTACATCACCAAGTAACAAAATAAAGCTGAGTGTAAATGGAACCGATATAGGGGTCATGAAATATGCGAAACCACACTACATTGACGTGAGTGCGTATTATCACACAGAAAATGTCACAACTCCAGACTTTTTCTTATACCCATTCTGTTTAAAAACGAATAGCTTACAACCCACAGGAACACTTAATTTTAGTAGATTAAATTCAGTCAAATTATGGAGCGAGAATTTAGATATAGATGATGATATTTTTGCCGTAAATTACAATATTTTACGAATAAATAACGGCATGGCAGGGATCCTTTACGCAAATTAAAATACGTTCATATATTAAATGGTGAAGAATCTCAATACCATCGACCGCTCAGAAAGGGTCAGGTTAGGTAAATGGACAGCAGATCACCAGCCGGAAAACACCGTCGTACTCAATGCGACGGGAGAGATGTTTCCCATGGTTACTGCAAACTCCTTTTACGTAGCACCACTACGGTATGATTTAGGACAGCGAACAAGTTCAAATACAATTGTATATAACTATTCTACGAAGGAAATCGTGGATATTGGTCCGGGTTCTATTTCGGGTCTGGATGAAGTATTAGTATCATCCAATGTTTCGATCTATCCCATGAAATTAGTAAATAACGTGACGGGTCTGGTTACAACGTCCAATGTGGGTGTAGGAAATACAAATCCAATTCACTTATTAGATGTCGGGGATAACTTTTATGTTACACGATCCGGTAATGTTTCTATCGGAGGGGACCTGACAGTCACAGGTAACACGACAATAGATGCGCACACCCTAAAAATCAAAGATAGTATATTGGAAATAGGTTCAGATAATACACTGGGTGTGAATGATTTAGGCCTTTCGCTCACTCGACCCGGTGCGGCGAGTAACGTCGCCATGGTATTTGATGAACGTAGTAATGTGTTATCGTTTGGTTATTCGGATACCGCCGCACAATCTAATGTTATCGCGTTCAGTAATAATTCATCCAATGGAATGTCCATGCGAGTATATGGTGATTTCTCGGTCAATGAATGGAAAATGATGCAAACTGACGGTATCACGAACACGATAAACTACGCAGACAATACAGCCTCCATTACTGCGCCCGCAAAGGGAATATTTACAGTAACCGTTACGTCCGGTAATGCCGGGTATGGTAATACATACGAAGTCAAATTAAACGGAACACAAATTGAGTTACTGAATGACGATAATATGGGGCCAGTTTCAATTACCAGACAGTTAATGAAAGGTGATGTACTTACACTTATAACTAGTGGTTTCGGTTTTACATTTTCAAATTTCAAATTTGTCTATACCGATACAATTTTCTCTTTAATGAATGAAAATAAGACAAACACGTTTGTTGTTTATGATCAAAGTAGAGTTGGTATTTTAAAGTCCGTACCCACACATACCCTCGATGTAGGATCAAATTTATATGTGGATGATAGTGGTTCGAATGTCTTGGGTGTTACGGGTAATACATTCATAAGCGGGGAACTAGATGTCATTGGTAATGTAAGTATCTCATCAAATTTAAGTCTAGCCGGTGACGTTACGAGTAATTTGGATATACTCGGAAACGTGAGTGTGGGTAGAGAGGTATCCATTACAGGTAATACGGTTGTCACCGGAAATATTACAACATCAAATAATTTAACCGTGGCCGGGGGTGCCGTTATCACGGGAAATATCGTGACTTCTAGTAATCTCACTGTGTCGGGGAACGCAGAGATTTCTGGTAATATAATCACAAACAAAATCACATCGAATACTCTAAATGTATCGGATGAAATAGAAATTGGATCAAATCTAACAATTGGTGGTAACTTAATTACCACCGAATATCTTACGGTTGGTAAAGATGCGAATATAGCTGGTAACACTGTCACGACGAGTAATCTCATCGCAAATAAGGATGTTGATATATTCGGTAATACCGTCATTTCTGGTAATTTAACGACATCGTATAATACCACGCTTCACAAAGATGCGAACATATATGGAAACCTAATCACGACCGGGAATCTCACGGTTTCAAATAATCTCACCGTTACCCGAGAAACGGATATATCGGGAAATCTTGCGACGACCGGAAATATCACCACGTCGAGCAATTTAACCGTGGCAAAAGACGCGCGTATTTCGGGGAACGCGACCGTTACAGGAAACTTGGCATGCATGGGTCACATCGTGCTCGGTAACTTAACGGTGAACAAAGACTCGACCGTCACAGGAAATTTGCTCAGCCACGGTAATATAACAACATCGTATAACTTAACCGTAGCGAAAGATGCGACCATTACCGGAAATTTA
>Ga0228615_1000172_pt1 | contig 37404 bp, 37 predicted proteins | sample 16DmetaG_FD_190530 | JGI IMG/M metagenome (GOLD analysis project Ga0228615, IMG submission 190530) | Seawater microbial communities from Monterey Bay, California, United States - 16D | ecosystem: Environmental > Aquatic > Marine > Coastal | place: USA: California | collected 2016-10-17
ATTGAAACAGGGACATTGTACTTAGGTATTTATGACGAATTATTCATCAATGATAAACGCAGCTTTTTTGATCGCAACAGACTCTATGGAGGATTGGGGTATCAATATTCAAGTAACATTCACTTTCAAGTGGGGCTACTTCGACAGGAAGTACAAACCACTGCTAAAACATTTTTGCAGTTCGGTTTGATTTATAACACCGATTTAAGGCCCTCCAAGGACTAATCACATTTTGGATACTTGGCCTTGATTTTATCCAAGGCCAAGTTATCTATCCCCCCAATGTGCGTATGACGGTGTCGTGTTTCACATTCATAAGTTCCATCTTGAACTTGAGCACCAATCGCTTGGTAAGCTTCTCTAAATGATGTGCCATTTTGTACTAATGAGTTAATACTATCTACAGTAAACAAATACTTATATTTTTCATCCTTCAAATCCACAGATTTGACTTCAACTTGTTGTAATCCATAATCAAAAACAGACAATACTGTTTTTAGCGTTTCAAATGCGGAAATCATTGGAGATTTCAATAACTGAAAATCACGATGATAACCACTCGGTAAATTATTAGTCATCATTTGTATTTGAGATGATAACCCTTGTAAATTATTGCATTTTCCACGAATCAATTCAAATACATCTGGGTTTTTTTTGTGAGGCATAATACTACTCCCGGTAGTAAGATTATCTGGAAAGCTGATAAAATCAAAATTCTGACTCATATACAAGCAAATATCCATTGCGAACTTAGAAAGTGTAAATGCTAAATTTCCTAAGGCAGAAGCTACAATTTGTTCATTTTTGCCCCGCATCATTTGTGCGGCTACGGCATTATATTTTAAATCTGAAAAATTCAATAATTCAGTGGTCATTTCTCTATCAATAGGAAAAGAACTGCCATATCCAGCTGCAGAACCTAATGGATTTTGGTCTACAATTTTTTGTGCAGATTGAAGCATTATAACATCATCAATCAACGCTTCAGCATAGGCAGAAAACCAAAGTCCAAATGACGAAGGCATTGCGACTTGAAGATGTGTATACCCCGGCAATAATTCTGATTTGTGCTGTTTTGCTAAGTTCAACAACGTATCAAATAAGGCTCCAACTTGCTTTTGAAGAACCATCAAATTGTCTTTATAATACAATTGCAAAGCCACCAAAACTTGATCATTTCTTGATCGTGCAGTATGAATTTTTTTTCCTGCGTCTCCTAAACGCTGAGTTAATTCAAACTCTATTTTAGAATGAACATCTTCAAAATCATCTTCAATCTTAAAGGTTTTATTCGCAACTTCATTTTGCAAATGTTGAATGACTTGTTCAATTTGGAGTAACTCATTGTGATCCAGAATTCCTATTTTGGTCAGCATTTTTGCATGGGCCAAAGAAGCCTGTAAATCATACTGAGCAATATGCAAATCTATTACACGATCGTCTCCAATTGTAAAGGCTTCTATAGTTTTATCAATAGAAAAACCTTTGTCCCAAAGTTTCATATGTTTATATTTTTTAATATTTGAATATATATTGCTATGCCTTCTTCGATTTCATTGACATAAATAAACTCATCAGCAGTATGGGATCTTGTGCTGTCTCCAGGCCCCAATTTCAAAGAAGGACAGCTTAACACCGCCTGATCGGATAGCGTAGGAGAGCCATAAGTTTCTCTACCTAGTGCTGTACCAGCGACAACTAGTGGGTGGTTTTTTGGAATAGAAGAAGAATTTAAACTTGTACTTCTTGGAGAAACCTCAGCATTTGGCAACTGTTCCTTTATGATGTCTACAACCTCTTGGTTAGAATAGCAATCATTCACACGAACATCAACCACCATAGATAATTTTGCTGGAACAGCATTGTGTTGTTGCCCAGCATTAATTTGCGTAAGTGTCATTTTTACTTTTCCAAGAGTATCAGAGGTTTTTTCAAATTCATAATTCTGAATCCACTGCATAAGAGGTATTGTATTGTAAAGTACATTATCAGTATTAGGATGAGCAGCATGACTTGGTGTTCCAAAAACATTAATATCAAAAACAACCAAACCTTTTTCGGCAATGGCCAAATGCATTTGAGTAGGTTCTCCAACAATAGCAACATCAATTTTTGGAATAATACCAAGCATACTATTAAGACCATTTGAACCACTGCTTTCTTCCTCTGCTGATCCTACAAAAACTAAATTGTAGGCCAATGATTCCTGATGATAGAAATAAGTAAAGGTCGCCAACAACGATACCAAACATCCCCCTGCATCATTGCTGCCAAGACCATAGAGCTTCCCATCTTCAATGTGTGCATCAAATGGATTTTTGGTATACCCACTATTGGGCTTAACCGTATCATGATGAGAATTTAATAGAAGTGTTGGCTTCGAATCATCAAAAGTTTTATTGGTGGCCCAAACATTATTTTGATGACGACTATATGGAATATCAAAAGATTGAAACCACTGCTCCAAAAGCAATGCGGTTACGTCTTCTTCAGATGAAAAAGAAGGCGTTTGAATTAAGTTTTTTAATAATTCAATTGCTGACTGAGTAAGAGAATCTATAGTCATCATAGCGTTAGCGTTGTATAATTATTTGAATGATCCGAAAGCATGCTTGGCTGACCGACACAAACTTTTGAAACTTGATTTTCGAGTGCATCAAAGCAATTTTGTAATTTGGGTAACATGCCGTCAGAAACTACTCCAGATTTTAAAAGGTCTCTGTATTTAGCTTTATCAATTATTTTTATGACTGAATTATCATCGTTTTTATCTTCTAAAACTCCTGTTTTTTCGAAACAATAAAATAGTGTAATATCAAAAACATCAGCTAAAGATTTTGCGATTGAAGCGGCAATTGTATCTGCATTGGTGTTAAGCAATTGTCCTTTATTATTGTGCGTAATAGCTGAAAAAACTGGAGTTAAACCTGCGTTTATTAATAATGAAATATACTTCGAATTCACCTTTTGAATATCCCCCACAAAGCCATAGTCAACATCTGAAACAGGCCGTTTTACAGATTTAATTGAATTGGCATCAGCACCAGAACACCCTACGGCATTACAGTTCAATCCTTGCAACATGGCGACAATAGAAGTGTTAATTTTTCCCGCATAAACCATAGTAATGGCCTCCAGTGCTTGAGCATCTGTAATTCGACGCCCATCGACAATTTGAACATCCAATTGCATTTTTTTTGATAATGCTGTCGCTGATTTTCCACCACCATGGACCAAAAGTTTTAACCCATCAATTGCAGCAAATTGAGTTAAAAATTCTTTTTTTGCTTTTGAATCATCAAGAATATGACCCCCTATTTTTACGATTTTTAATGAGTGCTTCATAATGATTCTAAAATTTGTTTCAGTACAATTTGTGCAGCATAAGTGCGATTATTAGATTGCTCAATACACAAGGATTGAGGGCTATCCAAAACAGCATCTTCCACAACTACGTTGCGACGAACAGGAAGACAATGCATAAATTTGGCTTCACCAATTTTATCTTTAGTAATCATCCAATCAGATTTTGGCGATAAAATTTTCCCATAATAATTAAAGCTGCTCCAATTTTTTGCATAAACAAAATCTGCATTTTGAAGTGCCTCTTCTTGATTGTAAAAAACTGGTGTGCCCTTAACTATTTTTGGGTCTAAATCGTAGCCTTCGGGATGAGTGATACACAAGTCAACATCCTGTAACTGCATCGTTTGTAAAAAAGAATTTGCAACAGCATGTGGAAGCGCCTTTGGATGTGGCGCCCAAGATAGAACTACTTTTGGTTTTTTATGTTGGCGTTGCTCTGCAATAGTGATGGCATCAGCCAAGCCTTGCAATGGATGTGCAGTTGCACTTTCCATATTGATTACAGGAACTGAAGCCAAACTAGAAAATGCTTTTAAAATCCATTCCGATTGATCTTTGGCCTTATCCGTTAAGGTTGGAAACGCTCTAACTCCAATAATTGAAGCATATTGAGAAATCACCTGAGCGGCTTCTTTTATGTGTTCTGAGGTGTCAAGATTCATAACAACGCCATCTTCAAAATCTAATTGCCACGCATCGCTAAGATTTAGGACAATAACATTCATACCTAAATTTTTAGCCGCCAATTCTGTACTAATACGTGTGCGCAAACTAGCGTTGAAAAAAAGCAGCACCAATGTCTTTTGTTTCCCAAGGGAATGGTACAAAAAAGGGTTGTTTTTTAAAGCAATAGCATCTTGAACTGTTGTGTTCAAATTTGAAACATCTTCTATATTTAAAAATTGATTCATAATTCTTGTTTTAGTGCACTAAAAAAGATGTCAATATGTTCTTTTTTAATGGTAAGTGGTGGAAGTATGCGAATTAAGTTTGGATTCTTAGAGCTCCCCGTAAATATTTTATGTTTAAAAAGAAGTGCTTTCCTTAGTTCTGCCACAGGAAAATCAAACGCTAACCCTAGCATCAACCCACGCCCTTTAAGTTGAAGAATTTGAGGAACTTCTTTGGCTTTTTCTCTAAAATAAATCTCCATGTGTTGTGCATTTTGCATTAAATTTTGAGTTTCTAAAACCTCCAAAACACTAAGAGTCGCAGCGCAAGCCAAATGATTTCCTCCAAAAGTTGTTCCCAAAAGTCCATAAGAGGCTTGAATTTCTGGATGAATTAAAATTCCACCAACAGGAAATCCGTTACCCATTCCTTTGGCCATGGAAATAATATGTGGCGTAATGCTGTGTTTTTGAAAGGCGAAAAAATCACCGCTACGCCCAAATCCAGATTGTACCTCATCAGCAATCAGTACAGCGCCGTATTGTTTGCACAATACTTCCAACCCTTTATAAAATTCTGTAGAACTTTGATCTAATCCACCTACCCCTTGAATGCATTCAATAATAATGGCACAAGTATTTCCTTTTTGAAGAGTTGTTTCTACAGCTTTTAAATCCCCTAAAGTCAAAAATTGAACGTCTTGTTGTGCGTTTAATGGCGCAATAATTTTGGGGTTATCCGTACTTGCAACAGCTGCTGAAGTACGCCCGTGAAACGAATTTTCAAAAGCAATAATAGAAGGTTTATTGGTGTGAAAAGAAGCTAACTTTAAGGCATTTTCATTCGCCTCTGCACCTGAGCTACACATGAATAATTCATAATTATTACAGTTAGAAGCTATTGCTAGTTTTTCTGCTAATTGGATTTGTAATGGGTTTTTAACGGCATTACTATAAAATCCTATTTGATTTAATTGTTCTGATAAATTTTGAATATAGGTTGGGTGTGAATGCCCAATAGAAATCACAGCATGACCACCATACAAATCTAAATACTCAACGCCATTTTCGTCAAAAACATTGACGTCTTTTGCTCGAACTGGTGTGACATCAAACAATGGATAAACATCAAATAACTTCATACCTGATTGGTTTTAATAGCATTAATTTTTTGAAATGACGCCACCATTCCTTGAATCAAAGAAGAGCTCAAACCCTTGTGTTCCATTTCATTTAATCCTTCAATAGTACATCCCATGGGAGTCGTCACTTTATCAATTTCTTGCTCTGGATGATTTCCATTTGTGATTAACAATTGAGCTGCACCTTCGCTGGTGTACATGGCCAAACGTTGTGCATCCTCGGCATCAAAACCAAGCTGGATGGCTGCTTGTGTAGTGGCTCGAATTAAACGCATCCAAAAAGCAATTCCACTAGCACAAACTACAGTTGCCGCTTGCATCTGTTCTTCTGGAATGCATATTGTTGCGCCTAACCTATTAAAAATAGCTTCCGCCACAGAAATTCTTGCTTTTCCAGAATTGTTAGAGCACAAACATGTCATGGATTTACCAACAGCAATTGCTGTATTGGGCATTGCCCTAATGATATGATGTTGTGCACCAACAATGCTTTCAATTTTAAAAATTGAAAATCCAGTTATGGTTGAAATCACAATGTGTTTTTCTGTAAGATGTGGCGCAACTAATTCTAAAATAGATTGTAAATGTGCTGGCTGTACTGCAAAAATCAAAATATCGGATTGTTGTACGGCTAAGCTGTTATCCGTTGTCAAGTGCACGTTTTTATAGCCATCAAATTCTTTTAAATTATCCAAACTACGTCGTGTTAAATACAACGACGTAATGGCATTGTTTATAATTAGCCCTTTGGCAATGGATCGACCTAAATTTCCTGTTCCTATAATTGCTGTTTTCATATTAAAATTGATTAAAAATAATTCGCCTTTAGCTTCAATCCTTCTTGTTCTTCTAAGCCAAACATCAGATTCATATTTTGAATGGCTTGGCCTGATGCCCCTTTTAAAAGATTGTCTATGGCACTGGTTATGAGTAATTTATTGTTATATTTTCTTAGATGTATCAAGCATTTATTGGTATTAACCACCTGTTTTAGATGAATTTCATTTTCAGAAATAACGGTAAATGGTGCATTCTTGTAATATGATTTGTAAAGTGATATAAAGTCCTCCAAACTTTCTCCTATTTCCAAATATGAGGTTGCGAAAACTCCACGAGAAAAATTTCCTCGATTTGGTATAAAATTGAGCTCAGAATCAAACGTTTCTTGTAGTGCAATCAATGACTCTTTAATTTCCGATAAATGTTGATGCTCAAAAGCTTTATAATGTGAAAAATTATTGTCACGCCATGTAAAATGAGTTGTTGCAGAAGGTTTGGTTCCTGCTCCAGTAGCCCCTGTAACTGCATTAATATGAACCGGACTTTGAATCATATTTTTAGCAGCTAACGGTAAAAGTGCTAATTGAATAGCTGTTGCAAAACAGCCAGGATTTGCAATGTAATTTGCATTTATAATTTTATTTTTATTCAATTCTGGAAGTCCGTATATGAATTGTTTAGCTTGAAAATTAGCAGACGCATTCAATCTAAAATCATGACTCAAATCAATAATCTTTGTATGATCTGAAAATGTATTGTTTTCCAGAAATGTTTTAGAATTTCCATGCCCTAAACATAAAAACAAAACATCAACACTTGAATTAATTTGATTAGAAAACTTAAACTCTGATTCTCCTACCAAATCTTGATGAATCGCACTCAAATTCTGCCCAGAACTAGAAGTGCTATACACAAAGTTAAGTGTTGCTTTTGGATGATTTAATAATAATCGAATCAACTCTCCTGCAGTATATCCTGCGCCACCAATAATACCAACTTCTATCATAATTTTGAATTTACGCTTTGAATAATTTTATTTTGATTAGCCGTGATTTTGATAAACCCTTTTGCATCATCTGCCGTCCAAGCTGTGTTTTTTTCGCCATAACTTCCAAACTCCGATTTCATAAGATCATAGGGAGAAAAAACCCCATTAAGCGTAAAATGATAAGGTTTTAAAACCACCTCAACATCACCAGTAACATGAGCTTGGCTGGACTCAAAAAAGGACTCCATATCGCGCATCACTGGGTCTAAATATTGTCCTTCATGAAGATGCATCCCATAATAACTAGCCATACTATCTTTGTGTTGCAACTGCCATTTTGAAAGCGTATGTTTTTCTAACAAATGGTGTGCTTTTATGATAATTAAAGCCGCAGCCGCTTCAAAACCTACGCGCCCTTTGATGCCAACAATAGTGTCGCCAACATGAATATCTCTTCCAATAGCATATGTTGATGCTAATTCATTAAGCTTTTGAATATTTTCGATTGGAGCGTTTTCTATACCATCAATAGCACTCAACTCGCCTTTTATAAAACTGAGTTTCACCAGGGTTTCATTATTGTTTTTTATTGCTGAAGGATAGGCCTCCTCTGGCAAAGCCAAATGAGACGTTAAGGTTTCATCACCGCCAACACTAGTGCCCCAGAGTCCTTTATTAATGGAATATTTTGCCTTATCCCAAGACAGGTTAATCCCTTTAGAATTCAAATAAGAAATCTCTTCTTCTCTACTCAAAGTATTATCACGGATTGGGGTAATGATTTCAATTTCAGGTGCTAAAATTTGAAAAATCATATCAAAACGAACCTGGTCATTCCCTGCTCCCGTACTTCCGTGTGCAATATATTTTGCATCTATAGATTTTGCATAGTTTACAATTTCAATGGCTTGAATGATTCGCTCGGCACTAACAGAAAGAGGGTAAGTATTGTTTTTTAATACATTTCCGAAAATTAAATACTTCACTACCTTTTGATAAAATTGCTCTGTTGCCTCAATATTTTTATACACAGAAACGCCCATTTTATAGGCTTTAGACTCTATAGATTGAATTTCATTTTGAGTAAAACCTCCTGTATTGACACTAACAGCATGGACCTCATAATCTAGGTCTTGAGAAAGGTGAACTGCACAATACGAAGTGTCAAGTCCCCCGCTGTAAGCTAATACTAATTTATTTTTAAGATTCATTGTTTTGTTTTTTAAGAAAAAGCGCTTGCTTGATACTTTTTAGACGTTTAAAAGTTGCTGCTTTAAATTTTGTTTTACTTTTCTTTTTTTGCTGTTTTGGGTCAAACAACATACCAGTGCACAAGCACATCGATTGAGAAGTACGCTGCAATACATCATAGTTTTTACATGTTTGACACCCTTTCCAAAAAGAGGGTTCTTTGGTAAGTTCAGAGAAAGTAACAGGCTTGTAACCCAAAGCTGTATTCAATTTCATAACGGCCAAACCCGTAGTGATACTAAATACTTTCGCCTCTGGATATTTTTTTCTTGAGTGTTCAAAAATGACCTTTTTGATTTTTTTTGCTAAACCTTGATTTCTATAATCAGGGTGTACAATAAGTCCCGAATTGGCTACAAACTTACCATGATCCCAGGTTTCGATATAACAAAACCCTGCAAAGTTATCGCCATCTAAAGCAATAACAGCATCGCCCTGTTCCATTTTGGAACAAATATAATCTGGAGAGCGTTTTGCAATTCCAGTTCCTCTGACTTGTGCAGCGTCTTCAATAGTAGCACAAATTGCATGAGTATAAATATGATGTGATTTATCTGTGATAATTAATTTCATTATCAATAGATTTTTAAAATTAGTTTTGAAAAAAGTTGTTGAAAAAAGAACCGGACTCACCTAGGTTCCAAAAATTATAAATACACCCTAAGGGCGACGGCGATTAATGCGCGGACGCAAAGGAGCACAACTCGATAAAGTATGCGGTGGTGTTGAAATTAAAATCGATTGAAGTGCAATCATTATTTATTTATAATTGGGGTAAATCTATAAATTAATTTTTTACTAAAAACTTGGGCTTTATTTTTTTTTATGAAAATTAAAGATTTATCAATAGTTGATTAAAAAAATAAATAATTATTAAAAAATATTCTTTAAAATCATTTAAACCCTAAATCTATAAAACAAAAAAACCACCTAATAGTGGTTTTTTTAATTAATAAATCATTGTATTGAGCTATTGTTTTGAAGCTGGAAGTCGCTGATACACATAAAATTTATTCACTTTTCCATTCTCAATATATATATCTGATAAGTGAATAACATTCATTTCTTGATCCTCAACGGTCATTGTAACTTGTGCCCCAGTGACTACCCATTGTCCGTCTTTTTGAGCTTCCAAATCATTAACTTTCATTGGAAACGAGAAAAATGTATTCCATTTTGGGTTTGCGCCATCAAACCATTGTGCCAAAAACGCTGCATGAGCCTCCTTACCTTTAATATATTCTCCATTTGGTCCCCAAATTTGAATGTCATCAGATTCCATTTCCATAATTGCATCAATGTCTCTGTTGTTATGAACTTCTATATATTGATCCCACAATTCTACTACAGAATTATTTCCAGACGAAGCCGTGTACGTTTTGTTTGGCGTTTTTAAATAGCCAACCTCTCTGTCCACTTCCACAATTTTTTCTTGAGCTGGGGGTGGGGGTGGTGTCTTTTTTGTGTTTCCAATACTAATGGCACACGAAGTCATTAAAATCAAAGACATACTTATCAATGCTGTTTTTTTCATTTCTTAAAGTTTTTATTTTTGGTTAATAACATAAATATAAAAAAAATTAGTTGTGAATTACAAGTTAATTTAATAGATTTAATACTTTATTAACCAATACTTTAAATTATGAAAAGAATCTTTTTATTGTTCATGGCAACTGTTTTTGTTACAAGTTGTATGCAACAACAACATCCTGATTATGCAAAGAATCTTGAAACTGCAAAAAAAATGTTTAAGTTACATGAGGTTGAAGATTACGATGGACAAGCGGCACTAATTAGTAAAGATATCATTGCCGAAACGTCTATGTATGGTTCAGAAAAAATGGGTTATGACCAATTTATGGCCAATATTAAAGGATATCATATGGCCTTTGACAATGTCAAGTATACTCCAGAAGTATGGCTCCCAGGATGCGATACATTAGGAAACTTAAATGGAAGTGTTCGTACCTATGGTGTATGGACGGGGACACAAGTTCAAACCAAAAAAGAATTAAGCTTAAAAGGCTATTGGTATTTTGGTTTTGATGAGGATGGATTAATTAATGCACAAGGCGACTTTTTTGATTTTGGAGGCATGCTTGATGCGGTTTATCCAAAAAATTTAGTGATCGTTTCATTAGAAGTTAAAGACGGTCAACTAGACAATGTTTTTGAAATTTTAAATAGTGATGGCGGTCTTCCTACCACAAAAGCGTACGACGGATGTCTTTCATTAGAAATGACAATCAATAAAAACACCAATACAATTTGGGTGGTTTCCAATTGGGAAACCAACGATAAATATGCTGCTTATTTAAAGTGGAGACAAACCGAAGACACCGTAATTGGCGCTATGGTTCCTTTCCTAGATGGAGGTGCCAATGGTATTAATATTATCCACCCAAATACAGGATATTCAGCTTACTAAACTTTAACCAACAACTAATCAAAAACAAAAAAACCCGCAACTTAGGTTGCGGGTTCGATTGTACACCCCATTGAGTTATTTTCGAAACAGAATATTAATTTATTGATAAAGATGAAGAATATTTCTTGTAAATTATTTTGATAAAGAAACCTGCTTAATTCTTTTATCATTTTTATTCTTACTGAACATCAATGCTCTCTTTTTAGTATACTTTCTAATTACTTCATCAATATTTGACATTGAAAGGCGAAGTTTTTTTACTCTAGATTCATAGGACAAATGAGGCTCGTATTCAGACAAAAGAGCGGGGAATTGGACAGGAGCTGGATAATGTTTTAGGAGTGTTTCCAAAATAAAAAAGTCCTGACTACTTAACTCTTTTTTTATAACTGACAAATTGTAATTAATCTTGTCAATCACATCGTTTTTCCTTCTAAACATTAATAGCAGAACAATGGAAATAAATAAAATAATAACAACAAAATAATAAAGACAAGCATTTTTGTAAAGTTTAAATGATACTGTATTTTTTCCAAGTAACTTATCACGATTGACAATTAGAAAGTCTAATGTGTTGCTTTCATAATTTAAGTTGGTGAGAAAAAATAATTTTGTAAATGGATTGTAAATAATTTGATCTACGTTGAATAATACATTTTCATTAAACTCATTATATTGAATGAGCTTATTGTCTTTGATGTCGATTTCACAAACGTTAGCTTGAGTAATTAAAAGTGTGTTTTTACCAAACTTAACTAACTTTTTTATGTAGTATTCATTGTTTGATAAATCTGAAAATATTCTGTTTGCACTTCCCAAATAATCCCATCGTTTTTTTCCATAATCATACTGCCAAAAGTCATTTTGATTTTTTTTTGATAATTTAAGATCTTTATTAACGTGTTTTGAAATACCCCCTCCAACATACAAAACTGAATCCACTACTTGGCCAATTGAATTTCTTTGTTTTGGTGGTTTTTTTGACTTAGTTATATTTTCAGACCATTCCTTAAATTCAGGATCAAATTGAGTTATCATATTGTTATCATCAAACAGTCCATAACCCCCAAATGAAAAAAATTTGCTGCCTATTATAAAATCATAAGAGTTATATTTATTTCTATGTTCAAAAGAATCATCAATTCTTTTTATAGACTTATCTTTAAAACAGTAAACCACTCCTCCACCATCAGAAACTAAAAAAACTCCTTCGTTAGTATTTAATGGATTAAAATCATAATGAGAAAAAATGACTCCATGAGACCATGAGTTGAACGTACTTCCGTCAAGGGTCTCATAAACAGAATCTTTTTGGACAATATAAAATTTATCTTCATGGTAAAATGTAAAATATTGATCCTTGATAAGCTCAGGATTTGAGTTAATCGTTATGCTAAAAAAAAAGGTTAAAATAAAACTCACAAATACAGGATATTTAGTGTAATGTAATAAAAATAAAAAAACAACATGTTTAAATCTATACTTTTGTAATTGAATTAATCAATAAATATTAAAAAAATGAAAAAAATAATCTTAATTATCACTGCTGTAACAATCTTCTCATGCAGCGGAAGTGATGACAATAATTCAAATTCAGACAATAATTCAAATTCAACTAATTTATTAATTGTAGATGGTGTGGAGTATCCATTGGAATCTGGAACTTTATTAAATTACGGAAGTGATGGAGGTATATATAACATTGATTTGGATATTCAATCTCCTGGAATTGTTGTTCCAGACTGTAGTGAGAACTCTGCTGTAGGTCAAGGGCAAAATATTTATTTTGAAATGTGGACCTCTGAACCTGACTTTTTAGACTCTATGACATACTCAATAGTTGAAGGAGAATTTCTAGAAGTTGGTGATATTACTACATCAGATTACATTCTCAATTATGATAGTGATGTCCAGGAAAATAATTGGACAATAATTTCATCAGGTACTGTTGATGTTCAAAAATCAGGAAATAATTACACTATTTCATGGAATCTAACTGGAGCGTTCGGCGAAGTAATTACTGGCAACTACTCAGGAACTTTGATGTATTGTGATGTTTCAGATTAAAAAACCAATCTTTGTATTTATTTGAATAGAAAAACCCACAACGAATGTTGTGGGTTTTGTACTGAAGACGGGACTTGAACCCGTACGGCCTAATGGCCATTGGATTTTAAGTCCAACGTGTCTACCAATTCCACCACTTCAGCATTAAGACTTAAAAATTCTGAGCGAAAGACGGGATTTGAACCCGCGACCCCCACCTTGGCAAGGTGATGCTCTACCCCTGAGCTACTTTCGCAATTTATAAGATCGTACTTTAACAAACAAAGGGGATGCAAATTTAACACATTTCTGATAATACCAAAGTTTTTTTTGTCTTTTGTCATCATTTCTTTTTTGTAAGCATACGCTTAATTTCATTCAGCTTCATCAAGGCCTCAACAGGCGTTAGTCTGTCAATATCTGTGTCCAAAATATCAGCTTTCAATTCTTCCAATAAAGGATCATCTAAATTGAAAAAACTCAATTGCATGTCAGAACTCAAATCTTTGACTTTGGCCGTTAATTCGTCTCCAGAATGTGATTTTTCGAGTTGTTTCAATATTTTCTTCGAACGCTGTAACACCGCCTGTGGCATTCCTGCCATTTTTGCGACATGAATTCCAAAACTATGCTGACTACCACCAGCAACTAAAGTCCTTAAAAACAATACATTATCTTTCAATTCTTTAACAGCAACATTATAATTTTTGATGCGAGAAAAGGACTCGGTCATTTCATTCAATTCATGGTAATGTGTCGCAAAAAGCGTTTTAGCGCGCGATGGGTGTTCATGTAAGTACTCACTAATTGCCCATGCAATAGAAATCCCATCGTAAGTGCTTGTCCCTCGTCCAATTTCATCTAACAACACTAAACTTCGTTCCGAAATATTATTTAGAATTGAAGCAGTTTCATTCATTTCTACCATAAAAGTAGATTCGCCCATAGAAATATTATCACTTGCGCCAACACGAGTAAAAAGTTTATCAACCACACCAATTCTTGCATATTCGGCAGGGACAAAACTCCCTATTTGTGCCAATAAAACAATTAAGGCTGTTTGGCGTAAAATTGCAGACTTCCCCGACATATTTGGCCCTGTAATCATAATAATTTGCTGCGTTTCGCGATCTAAAAAAACATCATTAGCAACATAGGTTTCACCCAGTGGCAATTGCTGTTCAATTACAGGGTGGCGACCTTTTTTGATATCTAAATCATAAGTACTATCTAATATTGGAGAAATATAATGGTGTTGCTTAGCCAGATGTGCAAAAGCACTCAAACAATCCAATTGAGCAATTAAATATGCATTTTGCTGAACCTGTTTAATATAATCATGCATCCAGCTGATTAATTCTGAAAATATGCGTTGCTCAATAGCCAAAATTTGATCTTCTGCGCCTAATATTTTTTGTTCGTATTCTTTTAGTTCTTCTGTAATGTAACGCTCTGCATTGACCAATGTTTGTTTACGTGTCCAATGTTCTGGAACCTTGTCTTTGTGTGTGTTTCGAACTTCAATATAATACCCAAAAACATTATTTGAAGCAATTTTTAAGGAAGGAATACCAGTCGCTTCACTTTCACGCGCCAACATTTGATCCAAATAATCTTTACCAGAGAATGCAATAGCTCGCAATGCTTCTAGTTCTTCTGATGCTGTTGATGCAATAGTGTTTCCTTTTAAAATATTTACTGGTGCTTCTTCGTTTAGAGTGCTTGAAATTTTTTCTCTAAATTCCTCACAATCCTTAATACGATCCCCTAATGCAGCCAATGTGGAATGTCCACAATTAAGAGCTAGTGCTTTAATTGGTAAAATTTGTTCTAAAGAATTTTTCAATTGTACAACTTCACGAGGATTAACTTTACCCGTAGCAACTTTTGAGATTAATCGTTCCAAATCGCCAATGCCTTTGATACTAGATTGCAATTGCTGAAGTTCTACTTCATTTTCATAAAAGAACTGAACCACTTCGTGGCGTGCCTGAATTTTTTCAACGGATTTTAATGGCAATGCCAACCAACGTTTCAACAATCGACCACCCATAGGTGAAAGAGTTTTATCGATAATTTGAATCAGTGTTACAGCATTGTAATTTGTAGAATGGTATAATTCCAAATTTCTAATGGTAAATTTATCCATCCACACAAAATCATCTTCTAAAATATGCTCAATAGACGTAATGTGTTGTAATTTGTGATGTTGTGTTTCTCCTAAGTAATGAAGAATAGCTCCAGATGCCACAAGACCATAATTTAAGGCATCTACACCAAAACCCTTAAGCGTTTTGGTTTGAAAATGTTTACACAAGGACTCGTAGGCGTAATCGTTTTGAAATACCCAATCTTCCAAAAAAAATACATGAAAATCATCTCCAAAAGTCTTATTAAAAAGAGACCTTTTTTGTTTTTCAATAAGAACTTCACTAGGATTAAAATTTTGAAGCAATTTGGCTACGTAAGCTTCGCTGCCCTGAGCCACTAAAAACTCCCCTGTAGAAATATCCAAAAACGAAACCCCAGTTATTTTTCCAAAATAGACAGCGGCTAAAAAATTATTTGATTTTGAGCTTAAAACCTCATCATTTAGCGATACTCCTGGCGTGATGAGTTCTGTAACCCCACGTTTTACAATTTTTTTGGTTTGTTTTGGATCTTCCAATTGGTCGCAAATGGCCACGCGCTCTCCAGCTTTGACTAATTTTGGCAAATAGGTGTTCAAAGAATGATGTGGGAATCCTGCAAGTTCTGTTTCACTTTGACTTCCAGCCCCGCGTTTAGTCAATATAATGTCTAAAATTTTTGATGCTTTTACTGCATCACTTCCAAAAGTTTCATAAAAATCTCCAACACGAAACAATAAAAGTGCATCGGGGTACTTTGCCTTGATGGCATTGTACTGTTTCATGAGTGGAGTTTCCTTTTTTACTTTTTTGGCCAATGAATCTTTGTATTAAAAGCGTACTTTTGTGTGTATATAAAGATGCTAATGTAACTAATTTTAGTGTGTTTTAAAACCTAACAATAGAGAATTCCGCCCATGCGAAAACTGAAAAATAGCGAATTGGATCGATTGAGTGTAGAAGCATTCAAATCCGTTGAAAAAACACCGCTTATTGTTATTTTAGATAATATTAGAAGTTTAAACAATGTAGGGAGCGTTTTTAGAACCTCTGATGCTTTTAGGATTGAACATATATATCTCTGTGGAATTACTGCAACGCCGCCTCATAAAGATATTCAAAAAACGGCTTTGGGAAGTACAGCATCTGTAAGCTGGTCTTATGTTGAAAACACCTTGGATGTTGTAAAAGAATTGCAACAAAAAAGCATACGCGTTATAGCCATTGAGCAAGCCGAAAATGCTACTATGCTTCAAAACTTTTCTGCTAAAAAAAACAGCACCTATGCCGTTGTTTTTGGGCATGAGGTTAAAGGGGTTTCACAAGAGGTTGTAAGTCAATGTGACGAGGTGATTGAAATTCCTCAATTTGGCACCAAACATTCGTTAAATATTGCTGTGAGTTGTGGTGTAGTGCTTTGGGATTTATTTTCAAAAATAAATTAACCTTGAATCTGTTCAAGTAACCACAAATAATCGTGACGATTTTCAATGAAATCACGATCTGAAATATCAATAATTTTCACCTTAAACGTTGGATTGTTTTTGATAAAGTCTAAATATCCCATATGGATTTTATTCAAATAAGTAGACTCCAAATTTCTTTCATAATCTCTTCCCCGCTTTTTGATGTTTTTTTGTAATTTCTCAATATTTTGATGCAAGTACACGTACAAATCTGGACGTTTTATATCTTTATAGACTTGATAAAACAATTTTCTATACAACAAAAACTCATCTTCTTGCAAAGTGATTTTTGAAAATATAAGCGACTTAAATACATCATAGTCGGCAATTATAAAATCTTTGAATAAATCCAATTGAGATAGATCATCAGAGATCTGTTGGTAACGGTCGGCCAAAAAAGACATTTCTAAAGTAAATGCATACCGTTCTGAATCTTCATAAAATTTTGGAAGAAATGGATTGTCCGCAAAACGTTCAAAAATAGATTTCGCATTAAAATCTTCGGCCATCATTTGTGTCAAGCTCGATTTTCCAGCACCAATATTCCCTTCAATAGCAATAAAATTATAGGAAGAAAAATCAAATCTTTCAATTGGGTTTCGTAATGTTTCTTTTTGTTTTTTAATTGTGCTATTATCTTTAGTACATTCCAATAGCGTTGATATTGTTTTATTCTGAACTGGATGAACAAGTTCTGGTGCAATTTCGTTGAGGGGTTGCAATACAAAGCGCCGTTGATCGAGTCGTGGATGAGGAACACTTAGTATTTTGTTTTCAATGATATCTTCATTAAAAAATAAGATGTCGAGATCAATGGTTCGAGCATGATATTGGCCATCGTCGTAGCGTTTTCGCCCATGTTGTTCCTCGATATGAAGAAGTTTTGAAAGTGCCAGTTCGGCTGAAAAACAAGTTCTGACTTCAATACAAGTATTGATAAAAGCATCACCTTTAAACCCTATTGCTGGTGTTTCATAGCAGGAGGAAATTTTTATCACACTTCCCACTTCACAATGGATGGAGTCAATAGCCGATTGCAAAAAGGAAAACCGATTACCTACATTACTTCCAAGTCCTATATATAGTCGTTTTTGATCACTCATACGAAACAGCAATTTAGGTAAAAGAAAAATTAAAATTATATCTTTACTAAAGTATTTATTGACAACCAATGACTCTGAAAGACAAAGTTTTAGCACAACGCCTTTATTTAATTCTTGGCCTATTATTTATTACCTCTTTGGTAGTTTCAAATTTAATTTTTAAAAAATTTTTTTATTACTACCCTTTTGATTTTTCAATTTTTGGCGTCAAATTATTTGAAATTTCTGTGGGTATCTTGCCATACCCTATCACCTTTCTAATTACAGATTTAATTAGTGAAATTTATGGAAAGAAAAAAGCTGACGAAGTAGTTATTGGAGGAATATTTGCCTCCTTTTTTGCAATGGGAATCATTTATGTAGCTAATGTTGCTCCAGCTACTAATTGGTCGCCTGTTTCAGATAATTTATTTTCAACAGTTTTTGGGAGTACTGCAATTGCTGTTTTGGCGAGTATGTTAGCCTATCTATTTGCACAATTTGTAGATATCCAGATTTATCACTTTTGGAAAAAATTGACACAAGGCAAACACCTTTGGTTACGAAATAATTGTTCTACTTTTTTATCACAATTTATAGACACTGCAACTGTATTATTGTTACTATGTATATTTGGTGAAATCGACTGGAATTTGTTTGGTGGACTTTTACTTGCAGGTTTTTTATTTAAAGTTATCATTGCAGCATTAGACACTCCTTTTTTATATTTGGGTGTTTATTATTTTAGGAAACGATTTAAGCTTGATATCAACGAAGAAATTGAACTGGATTAAGCACCAACATCAAGTTTTATAACTAAGCCTTCATTACTTCTAATGTTGAAAACTGTATTATCATCAAATATAAGATACTGCCCTTTTACCCCTACAAGAATACCGCTATATTGTGGTGATTTGTTGAGATTCAAACTTTGTGGTTTTTCTGGATATTTTTGAACTGGAAATTTTAAAATTAAAGGTTCTTTATTTCCAAGGAAATACGGTTGTACTTCTTTTGGCAAATGGCTTGAGAGTTGATGACGCCATGTCTTTAAATCTTCAAAACTGGCATCACCTTTAAGCATTTTGCGCCAATTAGTTTTGTCACTAATGTATTTTTTTAGGGCAACTTCTGCTATGCCTGCTAAATACCGATTTGGAGCTTCCAAAATTTCTAAAGCCTCCTGCGCTCCTTGATCTATCCAACGCGTTGGAACTTGTGTTTTTCTAGTAACCCCTACTTTTACATTGCTAGAATTTGCTAGATAAACGATATGTGGTTGTAATTGAACCTTTTTTTCAAATTCTAAATCGCGATCCTCGACTCCTAAGTGAGCTTTACTCAACTCTGGACGCATAATCCAATCGGCAGTTTGTGGTTGTTCAAAAAAGCATGATTTACAAAATCCTTGTCGAAAGGTTGTTTCATCGCTTCCACAATTTAAACATTCATATCCTGCAAATTCTATCGTTAGTTTTTTTTGTAGTAATTGATGCACCTGAATCAAGTTATTATCCAAATTCAAATAATAATTAATGGGGTCTGCAAACTCCGTTTGCATTTTAGCAAGAACACCTTGATAGAGCATTGAGATTTTTTATTACTTTTAACCTTGTAAATATATATAATTTTTATGCCAATTCCATTAGTCAATTCCGTTGCAAGTTGGATATTAAAGAAACGATTTCACCAAATAGATTTATTTCTTAAATATCCCTATGAGGTTCAAAATGAGCTGCTTACAAATCTTTTAGAGTCGGCAAAACATACAGAGTTTGGACAACAGTACGATTTTAAGTTTATAAGAACATATCGAGAATTTGCAAAAAGAGTACCCATTTCAACCTACGAAAATTATCACAAACTCATTGAGCGCTCTCGTAGGGGAGAGCAAAATATCTTTTGGCCAAAACCCATAAAATGGTTTGCGAAATCTAGCGGAACAACAAATGCTAAAAGTAAATTCATCCCTGTTAGTAACGCCTCTTTGGAAGACTGTCACTATGCCGCTGGAAAAGACTTATTGTGCATGTATTTCAATAATAACCCTGATTCTGAATTATTTAATGGTAAAAATTTAAGGCTTGGTGGAAGTAAAGAATTATACGAGGAGAATGGGACTGTTTTTGGCGATCTTTCTGCAATTCTAATTGATAATATGCCATTTTGGGCAGAATTTAGCAGTACCCCTAGTAACAAAGTATCTTTAATGAGCGACTGGGAATCAAAAATGCAAGCCATTGTAGACGAAACTATAAATGAAAATGTTACAAGTTTAGCGGGTGTCCCCTCTTGGATGTTAGTATTACTTAATAATGTACTGGAAAGTACTGGGAAGACAAATCTTCTGGAAATTTGGCCTAATTTAGAAGTTTATTTTCATGGTGGTGTCAGTTTTTTACCTTATGCTGAGCAATATAAAAACATCATACCATCGTCCTCGTTTAAATACTACGAAACCTATAATGCTTCAGAAGGTTTTTTTGCTATACAAGATCAAAATGACTCTGATGAATTGCTTTTGATGTTAGACTATGGTATATTTTATGAATTTATTCCAATGGATACCTATGGAACTAAAAATGAAAAAGTAATTCCATTATATGAAGTAGAAAAAGGAAAAAACTATGCCATTATCATTACCACCAATGCGGGGTTGTGGCGCTACAAAATTGGAGATACAGTCCGCTTTACATGTATTGACCCTTACCGCATTAAAGTAACAGGGCGAACCAAACATTTTATCAATGTTTTTGGAGAAGAACTCATTATTGAAAATACGGATAAAGCCCTAAAAAATGTCTCCAAAAAAATAGGCTGTGAAATAATAGACTACACCGTAGCCCCTATTTTTATGAAAAGCAAGCAAAAAGGCGCACATGAATGGCTAATTGAATTTAAAACTGCACCAAAAGACATCAATTATTTTACAGAATTACTAGACAACGCTCTTAAAGCTCTAAACTCCGATTATGAAGCCAAACGCTATAACAATATAACATTAAATCGTCCAAAAATCAATGTAGCGCAACCTCAACAATTTCATAACTGGTTAAAAAGTAAAAACAAACTTGGTGGTCAACACAAAGTCCCCAGACTCTCTAACTCTAGAGAACTTCTGGAAGAATTAATGAAACTGGGGTAAATTTTTCAGAGTCCAAATTATGGCATACAAGTTGCTCACATTTATACAATCTTGTTATATTTAATATAATTTTAACCCTAAATATAAACTACTATGATATCCAAAATTTTTATTTTGTCGATTCTTGTTCTGAATTCCTGTGCAAGTCAAAAACCCAACAATATTTCAAAACAAACCAATTTAGATTCAATTTCCATTGATGGCGATTGGGAAGTCATTTCTATTCATGGTCAGAAAGACTTTTCCCAAAAACCCAACATGTCATTTTCACAAAAAGACCAACACATTGGTGGGAATTCGGGATGTAATAACTACGGAGGTAAATTTTCAATTAAAGGCAATGAAATTTCATTTGGTCAGATGATGTCCACTATGATGGCTTGTATTGGGGATAATACCGAAGATCGTTTTTTTTCAGCTTTAGATCAAGTCAAATCCTACAGTATTAAAGACGGAAAACTACAACTTATTGATAAAAATCAAAATATAGTGTTAGAACTTCAAAATCCAAAAAAACAAAAAGGTGTTAGTCGAATTATATATCGAGCAAATTCAAGAGCAATTTTTAAGGAGATTATAGTATCTGAAAATGAGGTTTTTATTAAGACTGATAGAAACAATAAAAACCATACTCAACTTAAAACAACAAAAATGGACTAGAAATGGCCACTCTAAAGGTTCTAAGCGTTTGGTCATCTGCTGCTTTGAGTGTGTTGGACTTATTGGCATTTGCTTTAAGCTTTTCTTCTGTAGAACAAATAAAATCATCTTCTTTTTTATTGCGGTGTGCGTTTCTATCATACACCAAATAATTTACGGATCTTTTACTTTCTGGTCGAATCATAACCATTGGTTCTTCCAAAGATGTAATCATTGCATTAAGACCCAAAGGTGTAATGCTAAAGCGAGCTCTTGCCCCTTTTCCATCATTACTAAACCCTACATATGTTTTGATGTTGGGGTGCTTAATTGATAATTTTTTGGAAAGTATAGGCGCTTCATAAACCGTAAAGGTTTGCATCTTACCATGGCTGTTTGGAAATGCAACAACCACAGAAGATTTTAAACTTAGCCCTCTTTCTGGTGCTTTTTCTAGTTGCTTTTTTAATGCTGCAACATCGAGTTTGTAAGTCTTTGAAGCATGTAAATCTGAGGTCACTTTGTTTTGAGTGCCAAAGAAAACATCTTGATTGCTCGAAGCTTCAGTCCATACATTTTGAGCATAGACAGAACTAAACAAACAAAAGACTATAAAAAACGAACATAACGTAATAAGACGTATAGCTTTTTTCATAATGTGTAGTTTTGGTTTTTAATATTAATTTTAAATTTTAGTTTACACAGTGCACCATACACTGAACGTAATATTATACCCACAGCACAACTGAAAACAGTTTTGCTATAGACATATGATTATATTTAAAAATTAATTAGGTTAATTTCGTATGATGTGTTATGTGTACACAAGACACGAAACCCTAACACAAACATGAACATTGAATGTTCAAATAAGCGTGTGGGAAAAGTTTTGAAAAATGTTATAGGCTAAAGTAATTTTTATTCATAGTTGTTTAGTAGTTTTGAGTTTTTTGCTTCCCGAATTTAAACGAGTTTCCTCTCAGAATTCCATTTTAAATTATGTTTTAACATTTTTTTAACAGTATTTTAAACTACTGTTTAACACAAAGCTTTTGTCTTTAAACAAAAAAGATTGTTTTAATAAATTTTTATTAAAAAATATGTAAAAAGGAGAAGTTTTAGGATACCGCTTTTAGTTGCTTTAAGCGGGTGCGACTCAAATGCTTTTTAGCATAATCCTTATCCACAACAAGTGAAGATTCTTTGCTTCCAGGTAATGTAAACATAGCGTCTGTTAGGATTTCTTCGCACAAAGAACGCAATCCTCTTGCACCAAGTTTATATTCTACAGCCTTTTGAACAATAAAATCTAGAGCATTTTCTTCAAAACTCAGCGCTATATTGTCCATTTCAAACAGTTTTTTGTATTGCTTGACGATAGCATTTTTTGGTTCAGTCAAAATCGCTTTAAGTGTTCCTGCGTCTAAGGGATTCATGTAGGTGAGTACTGGTAATCGGCCAATAATTTCTGGAATCAATCCAAAATCTTTAAGGTCTTTTGGCGTGATGTATTGTAAAAGATTTTGACCGTCAATTTTTTCGCCTTCTTGAGAAGATTTATAGCCTATGGCAGCCATGTTTAAACGTTTAGAGATATGTCGCTCTATACCGTCAAAAGCTCCTCCGGCAATAAATAAAATATTTTCTGTATTGACTTCAATAAATTTTTGATCGGGGTGCTTTCTGCCACCTTTCGGTGGAACATTAACAACAGTACCTTCCAAAAGTTTTAAAAGAGCTTGTTGTACGCCTTCGCCAGACACATCGCGAGTTATTGATGGGTTATCACTTTTTCGAGCAATTTTATCAATTTCATCAATAAATACAATGCCTCGTTCTGCTTTTTCTTGGTTGTAATCTGCAGCTTGTAATAAACGCGTGAGCATACTTTCTACGTCTTCTCCCACATAGCCTGCTTCAGTTAAAACTGTGGCATCTACAATAGCTAGTGGCACATTGAGCATTTTGGCAATGGTTTTGGCCATCAGGGTTTTTCCTGTCCCTGTTTGTCCTACCATAATGATATTGCTCTTTTGAATTTCTATATCATCGTCTGAAACGGGTTGAAGTAATCTTTTATAATGGTTATACACCGCTACAGACATTACTTTTTTTGTTTGTTCTTGACCTATAATATAGCTGTCTAAAAAAGCTTTAATTTCTTGAGGTTTTTTAAGCATAACCTCAGGTGTTAGCTCCTGTCCTACATGTTTTGATTCTTCAGCAACAATACCATGTGCTTGTACAATACAACGATCACAAATGTGCGCATCAAGACCCGCAATTAGGAGGTTTGTATCTGCCTTTTGCTTACCACAAAATGAACATTCTAGTTCTTCTTTAGCCATCGATTATTGTCGTTTGAGGTTGAGTTGATATTAAGATTATTTTCTTGAAAGAATTTCGTCAATCATACCATATTCAAGTGCCTTATCGGCTTTCATCCAATAGTCACGGTCACTATCGGCATATACTTTGTCATAATCCTGCCCAGAGTGCTTTGATATAATATTATAAAGTTCTTCTTTTAAAGTCAATATCTCACGCGCTGTAATTTCAATATCACTGGCTTGACCTTGTGCGCCGCCCAATGGCTGATGGATCATCACTCTAGAATGTGTCAATCCACTTCGTTTTCCTTTTTCTCCAGCACACAACAGTACAGCTCCCATGGACGCCGCCATTCCTGTACAAATAGTGGCTACGTCAGGTTTTATAAGTTGCATTGTATCGTAAATTCCTAGACCTGCATAAACACTTCCGCCAGGTGAATTGATATAAATTTGAATGTCTTTGGACGAATCTGTACTTTCCAAAAACAAAAGTTGGGCTTGAATGATATTGGCGACTTGATCATTTATGGCTGTTCCCATAAAGATGATTCGATCCATCATTAATCTGGAAAAAACATCAAAAATAGCAATATTCATTTGACGTTCTTCAATAATATTTGGTGTGAGTCCCATTGGAGTCATACTACTCACAATTTTATCGTAGTAATTGCTGCTAATGCCTTGATCTTTAATTGCAAATTTTTTGAATTCGTTTCCGTAGTCCATATGCTTATTTATTTTGAGATTGTAAATATACTATTATTTAAATCTTTTGAATATTTTTGAAAACAAAAAAACACTTCCGAAGAAGTGTTTTTAAAGAACTTTTCGTTATTAATTACTTTCCATAAACTTCTTTAACAAAAGCATCATAAGCTAATTTTTTGACTTTTAGGTTCGCATTTTCTTTATAAAAGTTAAGTAATTTTTGGCTTGTGAGTTGTTCAGACATACGTTTTACTTCATCTTGATTTGAAAGTACTCTAGCCACAATGTCTTCTACTTCTTTATCGCTTGGATTCAATTGCCCAAATTGCGCCATTTGACCTTTTATCATCTCACCTGCAAAAGCTTTAAGCTCTTCAAAATTAACTTGTAAATTGTTGTCTACAATGAGCTTGCTTTCAATCAATTGGTAGCGCATGCTTTTTTCAGACTTTTCGTATTCTTCTTTGGCTTGTAGTTCTGTTAATGGCTCCTCACCTACAGTTTGTAACCATTTCTGTAAAAATTCAGATGGTAAATCGAACTTGGTGTTTTCTACCAAATATTCTGTAACATCATTTAGTAATTTTTGGTCAGACTGCTGAACAAATTGTTTTTCAGCATCTGCTTTTATTCTTGCTTTGAGTTCAGTAACACTTTTTATGGCGTCTTTGCCAAACAATTTATCAAATAACTCTTGGTCCAAATCGGCCAAACCTCTTTCATTAATTTCATTCACAGTAAAAGTGAGTTGAACATTTAAATCGTGTGCCTTATCATGATCAATCTTTAAATAGGTTATCAAGTCGTGATCATCTGTAAAAAGTCCTTTTGTTTTTACAGTGATGATGTCGCCAACTTTAGCACCAATAAATTTTTTCAAGTTAGCTTTGCCTTTGATTTTCTCTAGAGAAATTGTTGTTGTTGATTCGATACCTTCTTCATCATTAAAAAATACTCCAGTAACTTCATCATCATTACTAACTTCAGTCTTAGAAATCAATTGACCATATTGCTTTTGAATGTTAGTAATTTGATCATCAATCATTTTATTTTCTGCAACAATTGTGTAGTGTTTAATAGATTTACGTCCATTTAATTTAATATCAAATTCTGGGCTCAATCCAATTTCAAATTCAAAAGAAAATGCATCGGCATCCCAATCAATATCGTTTTGTTGTTTTGGTAAAGGATTGCCTAAAACATCAAGTTTTTCATCATTAAGATATTTCCCTAAAGATTCTTGAAGTAGTTTATTAACCTCATCGATTAAAACCGCTTTTCCATATTGTTTTTTTATCAATCCTAATGGTACTTGACCTTTTCTAAAGCCAGGAATATTTGCAGACTTTCGGTAATCGATAAGTATTTTCTCTACTTTTTCAGAATAATCATTCTTTTCGATATCGATTTTTACAACCGCATTAAGGGCATTTTTATTTTCTCTTGTAATATTCATTGTAATGAATTAAAAATTGGGTGGCAAAAGTACAACATTTTTAATGGAGTACAAATATTTTAATGTTTTGAAAATCAATCTATAAAATGAGAAACCGCAGTAAAAAATTCATTGGGGTTTTCGGCATGAAGCCAATGGCCCGCATTTGAAATGGTAACGATATCAGAATTTAGGAATTGAACAGAAATCTGTTTTTCATCATCTAGACCTATATATTCAGATTTGTCTCCTCTTAAAAATAGTGTTGATGTTTCAACTTTGAGGTGCGAAGGTAGTGCTTCTCCAACTTCGCTTACATTATTTTTTAACGCATTTAAATTAAGCCGTAATCCCAACTGCCCTTGAGAAACCCAATACAGATTTTTTAGCAAAAATTGTCTTATTCCAAATTCAGAAATATAATTTGAAAGTTGTTCATCGGCTTGTGTTCTATTTTTTAAAGTTGTAAAATCTAGTGCTGATAGGCCTTCCAAAATTGCATCGTGATGAATGGGGTAGAAACGTGGAGCAATATCTGCAACAATAAGTTTATTTACCAAATCTGGATAAAGCGCCGTAAATAGCATTGCCGTTTTCCCTCCCATAGAATGACCCAATACAATACATTTTTTTATATTATACTGCGTACAGTATGCCAATAAATCCTCTGCTAGAAGTTCATAATCAAATGTATCTGAATGAAAACTTCTTCCATGATTTCTTTGATCAATGAGATGGATTTGATAGCCCAATTGAGAAAAACGCTTCCCCAATGTTTTCCAATTGTCGCCCATGCCCAAAAATCCGTGTAATATTATAAAAGGAGTCCCCTCCCCAAATATTTTTGAATGTAATCTCATTATTTTAATCGATTCAGGTACATGTTAATGACATTTTCTATCCCCAAATACAAACTTTCTGAAATTAGAGCATGACCAATTGAAACTTCTAACAAATTAGGAACATTTTGCTTAAAAAATTTGATGTTATCTAGTGATAAATCATGGCCCGCATTTACGCCTAGCTCAAAATCATACGCAAGTTTGGCACAATCGGAGTAAGGTTTTACGGCATTAAAATTTTCAAGTGCATATTGTTGGGCAAAATTTTCGGTGTAGAGTTCAATCCTATCGGTCCCTGTTGCTTTTGCCGCCTCAACTTGTCGCAAATCTGGGTCTAAAAAAATTGAAGTGCGAATGTCATTATTTTTAAACTCTTTAATGATTTCTGAAAGAAATGGTTGATGTTTTATACAATCCCATCCAGCATTGCTCGTTATGGCGTCTTCTGCATCTGGAACAAGAGTCACCTGCGTGGGCTTAATAGCTGTTACCAAATCAATAAATTTTGGAATAGGATTGCCTTCAATATTATACTCTGTATAAATCTCAGATTTTAAATCATAAGCGTCTTGATAGCGAATATGGCGTTCGTCTGGGCGAGGGTGAATGGTAATGCCTTGAGCGCCAAACTCCTGTGCATCTTTTGCAAACTGTACAATATTTGGTACATCACCACCTCTTGCATTTCTTAGTGTTGCTATTTTATTGATATTTACACTTAGCTTCGTCATGTCTCAGAATATTTAGAACTGCAAAAATACAAAGTACATAGCTTAAAGTATATTATTTTTGATTATTTTGCATGGACTCATAAAACAAGTTATGCCACTAGATCAGTACATCATAAACGACCTAAAGCCTTTTGATTTAAATACTCCTATAACAGAACTTCAAGAAGTATTTAATCAATTAACATACTCTCATGTTCCTATTCAAAAAGATGGAATTTACATTGGATGCTTGTCCGAAACAGATGTGTATTGTTTTGACGCCAATGAAAAAGTTGAAGATGTAATATATGCTATAGAACATTTTGATGTACGGCAATTCACCATTTGGCTTGATGTTTTAGATATGTTTGCACTCAATGATTCAAACATTATGCCTGTGCTTGATGAGCACAACAATTATCTTGGTTATTACCAATTAATTGATGTGATTTCATTATTTAGGAATACACCTTTTTTCTCAGAAGCTGGAGGTATAATTGTTATAGAAAAAGCCTACAACGATTATTCGTTTAGTGAAGTTTGTCAAATTGTAGAGTCGAATAATGTCAAAGTATTGGGTGTTTTTGTGTCAAGAATTAAAAATGATATGGCACAAATCACCATAAAAATTGAAAACTCTGGATTAAGTGCTATTTTTGAAACATTCAGGAGGTATGGATACACCATTATTTCTGGCCATGAAGATGATAGTTTCCTAAAAACATTGAAAGATCGGTCTGCATACTTAGATCGTTATTTAAATTTGTAATTTTGCTACTATGAAAATTGCTATCTACGGACCAGATTTTAATGAACGCTCTCGCTCGGCCATTGTAACTCTTACTGAATATTTGAGTGAAAAGGCGGTTGAAGTTGCTGTAGAAAACAACTTTTATGATTCCATTCTTGAGCAATCTTCAATAAAAATTGACCGTTTTGGTTTTCAAACATTTAAAAAATTAGATGCATCCTTTGATCTAGTCATTAGTGTCGGAGGTGATGGTACCACATTACGAGCTATTACATATGTAAAAGACTTAAATATCCCAATTGTTGGCATCAACACAGGTCGACTTGGGTTTTTGGCAACGATTAAAAAAGATGCGATTGTTAGTGCTTTGGATCAGATTTTTGAAGGAAAGTATCGAATTTCAAAACGCAGTGTTTTATCGGTAACAACAGATAAAAAACACGCCAATTTTGATTTAGATTTTGCTCTAAACGAAATTGCAATTAGCAGAAAAAACACAACTTCCATGATTAGTATAGAAACATGGTTAGACGATGAATATTTGACTTCCTATTGGGCCGATGGGCTTATCATTTCAACACCAACTGGATCAACAGGCTATTCAATGAGTTGTGGTGGTCCAGTGATTATGCCAGAATCTGACAGCTTGGTTCTCACCCCTATTGCACCTCACAACTTAAATGCTCGCCCTCTAGTTATTTCGGCTGGAAGAGAAATTAGACTCAAAGTCAGTGGCCGTGAAGATGAATATTTGGTATCCTTGGATTCTCGAATTAATTCTCTTGAAAATACAATTGGAATTACAATCAAAAAAGCACCATATAGCATTCATATGATTGAGCTTGAAGATGTAACTTTTATTGAAACCTTACGTAAAAAACTTCTTTGGGGTGCCGATCAAAGAAACTAAACAATAATTTGTTGTTTTTTTAGTTTACTTAGTCTATGATATAGTCATTTTGAAGCGAGTTCAATTTTGTTATATTTGCACACATTTGAAAAGTTGATGAAAACCATATACTTCTCCCTAATCTTTATACTCTACACAAATCTTGGGGTTTCCCAGATTTATGAAATTGGTATAATTGGAGGAGGAACAAATGTTATTGGTGATGTTGGTTCTACAACATTTGTGGCGCCAAAAAAATTAGCCATTGGAGGGATTATTCGATGGAACAGAAGTCCTAGACATTCCTACAGGGCAAGTGTTATTTATACAACGCTTTTTGGAAACGACAATCTTTCTAGCGACCCAAAAAGAGAAATGAGGGGGTACCATTTCAATGCACGGTCTTTGGAAGTCTCTGCAGGGATGGAGTTTACCTTTTTAGATTTCGATTTGCACAGAAGAAGTTTTAACTTTAGCCCCTATTTATATACAGGCGTTAGTATGCTAAATCATCCAAATTTTTACTACGCCAATAATGTACTCGTTTCAGAAAAAACAAGAAGCAATGCTTATGGGATTCCTATTGCTTTGGGCGTAAAAGTTACCCTTACTGATCATATTATTTTTGGTATGGAAGTTGCAGCAAGGTATACTTTTTCTGATGAATTGGACGGTAGTGTTCCAGACACAAAAGAATTAAAAAAATTACGGTTTGGAAATATTAATAACACAGACTGGTATGTATTTAGCGGAATTACCTTAACTTATACATTTGGCCGAAACCCATGTTTTTGTAATTATTAAATGAATCAAGAAATAGACATACACAATCACCCTCTCCCAAAACATATTGCCATAATTATGGATGGTAATGGCCGTTGGGCTAAATCTAGAGGGAGAATACGCGCTTTTGGGCATGAAAATGGAACTAAATCCGTTAGAAATACTGTTGAGAGTTGCGCTAAATTGGGTATAGAACACCTAACGCTTTATGCTTTTTCTACAGAAAATTGGAAACGCCCAAAACTTGAAGTAAAAACACTAATGCAGTTATTGATTTCTTCACTCAAAAAAGAAATGAATACTCTTCAAAAAAATAATATTCAACTGAATGCTATTGGAAATATTGAAACACTTCCAAAAAAAGTATTTGACGAATTATCACACGTGATTGAAGCTACAAAAATGAATTCTAGAATGACTTTGAACCTTGCTCTTAGCTATGGTTCTAGGGACGAATTGACACACGTAGTGAAAGAAATTGGAGAAAAAATCAAAAATAATATAATTTCTCCCGAAAAAATTGATGAATCGGTAATAAATCAGCATCTTTACACCCGAAATTTACCAGACGTTGATTTATTAATTAGAACTAGCGGAGAACAACGCCTGAGTAATTTCCTTTTATGGCAAATTGCTTATGCCGAATTGTATTTTACAAAAGTCTTTTGGCCAGACTTTAGTGATAAGGATTTGTACAAAGCTATTGCCAGTTACCAAAAAAGAGAAAGAAGATTTGGAAAAACAAGCGAACAACTTAACTAAAAAGACCTACAAATTCATATACTTAATTGCTTGTTTCATGATATTCATGAGCAACCTTGCTCATGGGCAAGCATTAGATATGTCCAAAAGAAAAGACTACACCATTGCAGATATAAGTGTAAAAGGCGAAACTGTGTACGGAGCAGAAACAATTATTACCTATTCTGGATTGGTCAAAGGCGAAACTATAACCATTCCTGGAGGTACAAAAATTAGTGATGGAATAAAAAAATTGTGGGATTCAAATCTTTTTTCAAATATTGATGTTTTTATTTCAAAAATTGACGGTAATGATATTTACTTAGAAATTCAGCTTGATGATCTTCCAGAGCTCAAAGACGTAAAAATTACTGGAGTCAAGAAAGGAAAGATTAGTGAAATTATTGACGAAAACAAACTAATTTCTGGAACAAAAGTTACCGAAAACCTTATCACAACAACAAAAAATTATCTTGAAAATAAATATCGAAAAGAAGGATTTTTAAACGCTAAAACAATCATTGGCACAACCAAAGTTTTGGATTCTGTAGAAAAATCTAGGGTCAATATGCAAATTCGTATAGATAAGGGTGAGAAAGTAAAAATCAAAAAAATTACATTTTCTGGCAATGAAAAGCTAAGCAGTAAACGACTGCGAAAAGCCATTAAAAAAACAAAACAAATCAACCCTATTCGATTCCTAAAACGATCTAAGTTCATAGAAGCTGATTACAAAGAAGGTCTTGTTGATGTGGTTGATAAATTGAAAGAAAAAGGATTTAGAGATGCACGTATTATTTCTGATAGCATAATAATAAATAACGATAAAACAATCAGTATAAATATTGAAATCGAAGAAGGAGAAAAATACACCTATGGAAAAATTAACTTTTTGGGCAATACAATATATTCTGATGAACAACTCAATCAAGTATTAAAAATCAAAGAAGGTGATACTTACAATGGTGTGGAGCTAGAAAAACGAATTGCTGATAATTCAAATCCTGATGCCTTCGATTTAACAAATTTATATCAAAACAATGGTTATTTATTTTCTACTATTACACCTGTAGAAGTCAGCACCGATGGCAATGTTATTGATATGGAAATTAGAATTACTGAAGGGAAACCTGCGTATTTCAAAAACATATCTGTTAAAGGAAACAATAAAACTAATGACCATGTTGTGTATCGCGAATTACGAACACGACCAGGGCAATTGTACAGTAAAAGCAATGTTGTTAGAACCGTTCGTGAACTTGGTCAATTAGGATTTTTTGATGCTCAAGAAATTTCTCCAGACTTCAAAAATGTAAACCCTAATGATGGAACACTTGATATGGAATATAGTGTTGTTGAAAAAGGATCAAGTCAGATCGAACTTCAAGGCGGTTATGGTGGTGGTGGATTTATTGGAACATTAGGGCTGTCATTTAATAATTTTGCGGTGAAAGATTTGTTTAATAAAGATGCGTACAACCCTGTACCAATGGGAGATGGACAGAGTTTAGCATTACGACTGCAGTCAAGTCGATTTTTTCAAACATATAGTTTCTCATTTACTGAGCCTTGGCTAGGTGGTAAAAAACCTGTTCAATTTTCAACTTCTATATCACAAACAAAACAATTTTTATTTAATAGAGCTACACGTTCTGCCGATAAAAGTAGAAGCTTTAATATCACAGGGATAAGTGTTGGAATTGCAAAAAAACTAACTGTCCCGGATGATTATTTTGTACTTTCTCAGAACTTAAGTTTCCAATATTTCGACCTAAACAATTATAACACAGGTTTATTTACTTTTGGTGATGGAAATGCAAATAACTTGGCCTACACTATTGGCTTGAGCAGAAACAACACTTACAACGATCCGATTTATCCAGAAGGAGGTTCAAATTTTAGTATATCAGCAAAACTAACATTGCCTTACTCCTCTTTTAGCAAAGTAGATTACTCTGAACTAAGAAGAGAGAGAGAAGAATTGACGGAGCGAATGCGTGAGTTGAGTAGTACACAAGATGATAATGAAATCGTTGAAAGAAATGAGGCAAGTGAAAGAGTTAGTGAAATTGACCAAGAACGCTTTAAATGGCTAGAATTTTATAAAATTAAATTTTCGGGAGATTGGTACACAAGAATCAAAGGAAAATTAGTTCTTAGGCCAAGATTTGAATTTGGATTTTTGGGAGCCTATAATAATGATAGAGGAGTAATACCGTTTGAACGCTTCTTTTTGGGAGGAGATGGAATGGTGACATATCGATTAGATGGTCGAGAAGCCATTGCATTACGTGGTTATGCCAATCAAACACTTTCTGATAATGACGGCGGAAATATTTACAATAAATTTTCTTTAGAACTAAGACATCCTATAACACTAAAAGGACAAACAAAGATTTTTGCTTTAGCCTTTTTAGAGGGTGGTGCTTCTTATAATGATTTTAAAGACTTTAATCCATTTAACATCAAACGATCTGCCGGAATTGGTATTCGTTTATTTATGCCTGCATTTGGATTATTGGGAATTGATTTTGGCCATGGATTTGACCCAATTCCAGGTGAAACAAGAAAGAATGGTTGGGAAACCCACTTCATTCTTGGACAACAATTTTAATTTTTGGCATGGTAATTTCATTATCGTGTGTGAATTAAAATTAATTTTGTTAATTTGAGCATAAGTCCCAAAACTGAAATTAAAATAGTATGAAATATTTTATTAAAAACAACTTTACCAACATAGAATTCAAGACAATAGTCTTGACTCTAATTTTTGTGTTTTTTAGTATTTCTGCTTTTGCACAAAGAGGCGTAAGAATTGGTTATATTGATACAGAATATATATTAGAAAATATTACTGAATATCAAAACGCCCAAAGTCAACTTGAAACTAAAGTTCAACAATGGAAAACAGATGTTGAACAACGCATTGCAGAATTAGAAACACAAAAAAATCAGTTAAATAATGAGCGTGTTTTGCTTACAAACGAACTCATTGAAGAACGTGAAGAGGATCTTCAAATTATAGAAAATGAAATCCTAGAATATCAACAAAAACGATTTGGCCCAAATGGGGATCTAATGATTCAAAAAAAACAATTGATTCAGCCTATTCAAGATCAAATATTTGCCGCCGTTCAAGAAATTGCAACAACAAAGAAATTTGACTTTATTTTTGATAAATCTGCAGATGTTGTAATGCTCTATTCTGCTGATCGATACGATATTAGCGAGCAAGTACTAAGAACCATCAATAGAACTGCAAAACGCGAACAAGTGAAAAGTAAAAAAGAACGCAAGGCGGCAGAAAAAGAAAACAATATTGTTGATGTTGATTCTGATAAAGACGAGCGTCAAAAGCTGATTGACGAACGCAATGCAAAACGTGCAGAAGCACTAGCTAAGCGCAAAGAAGAATTGGAAGCAAAACGAACAGCTCGAAAAAAAGAAATTGAAGAGAAAAAGCAAAAAGCAAAAGAAGCTAGAGAAAAAGCTCGTGCTGAAAAACTAAATAAAGCTAATAGAAAAAAAGAAGAAAGTTCAAAAGTTAAGGAACAAGAAAATTCAACAGCAGCAGAGCAAGAAGTTATAAAAGAAGAAAAAACAACAACCAATTCTAGAGATGCTAGAAAAAAAGCTTTAGAAGAAAAGAAAAAACGTATTTTAGCGGAGCGAAAAGCAAGACTAGAAGCACAAAAAAGAAAACGTGATAGCATAATAAATAATAGAAAATAAATTTTAATTATAATTTGAAAATGAAACATTTAAAAAATCTACTCTTAACAACAGCAATCATTTTAGTATGTAGCTTTAATGCTCAAGCGCAATCTAAAGTTGCACATATTAATACTCAGGAATTAGTAGAATCTATGCCAGAAATGAAAAGTGCAAAATCTGAGCTTGAAAAATTAGCGAAAACTTACGAAACTGATATTCAAGCAATGGCCACTGAACTTCAAAACAAAATCAAGCAATATGATGCTGAATCTTCAACAAAAACGGATGAAGAAAACGGGAAGCGTTTGCAAGAAGTTCAAAGCATGGAACAAAGCATCCGTCAGTATCAAGCGCAAGCACAACAAGACTTACAGAAAAAAGAATTAGACTTATTGAAGCCAATTACAGAAAAAGCAAAAAATGCTATTCTTAAGGTTGGTAATACTCAAGGGTTTGACTATATCTTAGATTCTTCTCAAGGGCAAGGTGTCATTATGGCTAATGGTAAAGATCTATTAGCAGACGTAAAATCTGAATTAGGATTCTAAAAGATTTTCCAAAATAGTTTTTAAAAAGCTACTCATAAAGAGTAGCTTTTTTATTTTTGTATCAATATGAGCACAAAACCTATTGGTATATTTGATTCTGGAGCAGGAGGGCTTTCTATTTGGAAAGAAGTAAATACACTACTCCCAATGGAATCTACAATCTATATTTCTGATTCTAAATACGCACCTTATGGAACAAAAGGTAGAAAAGCTATTTTGGAACGTTCCATCATTAATACAGAGATCCTACTCAATAAAGGAGCAAAAATTGTAGTTGTGGCTTGTAATACTGCTACTACAAATGCAATTTCATTTTTAAGAGAAAAATACAATGTCCCTTTTATTGGAATTGAACCTGCAATAAAACCCGCTGCACTTAATACAAAAACGAATTGTATAGGAATTTTGGCCACACAAGGAACGCTGAGTAGTAGTTTGTTTCATGAGACTTCACAACGCTACACAAAAGAATTAAATGTCGTTGAACAAGTGGGTGATGGAATTGTAGAGCTGATTGAAGCTGGAGCGCTATTTTCAGCAGAAATGGAACAATTGCTTAAAACATACTTATCTCCTATGCTTGAAGCCAATATGGATTGTTTGGTTTTAGGCTGTACACATTATCATTTTTTAAAACCTATTTTAGAAAAAATATTGCCAAAGAACATAAAAATTATAGATTCAGGTCCAGCTGTTGCGAAACAAACAAAAGCTGTACTTCAAAATCATAATCTCCTCGCAGAAAGCACTCAAGAAGGCGAGCATGCATTCTTTACAAATGGTTCAAAAGAAGTGATTTCTAGATTGATGAATTGGGATAAGTCAATGGTTCAAAAATTGGATTAAATCCTAATTTAATTAATTTACACTAGGACACTCACAATCATACTTTTCATTTCGACATCCAAAATTGAACCCAAGGGTAATCTGGTGATATCCACCATTATCAAGAACAATAGAATTTGATTGGTAAGAATAGGTGTAAGCGAACATAAAATTATTGTATTCAATCCCCACTAAAGGTGTGATATATTGTAATTTTTGACTGCTTACAGTACTTCCATTTGTAAATTGTGCTCCATCAAAACTCCTTCTATATGAAACTCCAGCATAAATATTACCAAAATCAAATTTTCTGTAAGCCTTAAGATTAGCATCAATAAATGATTCTTTTGTAGCGTCTTTATATGCATATAAAATTGATGGTTCATAGCTCCAATCGCTCCCAAATTTTGAAAAAACATTCCCTGCAGAAAAAAGATAGGTTGTTAGATTATCGTAGCTAACTCCTTGTTCATTAATATTGACGCCTTCATTTTTAAGAAGATTCTTTATTGTAGCGTGAGCATAAAAATTAATAAAATGATAAGAAAATCCAAAATCAACATTGAAATCTGTTGCGCTTTGCTCAATTCCGGCAATTATAGGATCGAATTCCACAAATGCTGTTTCATCTAGTTTATATTGAATCATCCCAGCGCTAAGTCCAAAAGACAACATATTCAAATCAATTGTATTTCTTGAAAACATTAAATGATGTGCATATGTCAAATAAGCTCCTGTTTGAGAGTGATATCCATTCTGATCGTTAAAAGCAATTGCGCCTACTCCAGATTGAGTGTCGCCGATTCTACCATTGATGCTAAAGGTCTGCAAACTTGGTGCATTATCCTGACCAAACCATTGCTGTCTTCCTGTTAATCGTACTTTATTACAATTGGCTACACCTGCCATCGAAGGATGAATTAAATAATAATTGTCCGTCAAGTAGTCTGAATATATTGGTAATCCTTCCTGTGCTTCCATGCCATTGTAACAAAAACCAAGTGTGGCAAGAAGAATTAATTTTTTGGCTAATTTCATTAAATCTTATCTTTTCAAGGTGAAATGCGCTCTAAATTGTTCCGTATTTTTTGTTGTTGGACTTTCATATTCCACCAAAAACCAATAGTCTGATGTTGGCATTGGTTGTCCATTGAAAGTACCATTCCATCCATCGCTGGCCGGACTTAATTCTTTGAGCAATTTACCATATCTGTCAAATATATAAATTTTTGCGTTAGCTTGCGACTTTAAACTGCTAATATTCCACGTATCATGATAACCATCGCCATTTGGAGTAAAATATTTTGGATAATCTATATTAACAATTCTTATTGTTTTAACTGCACAACCATATCGATCGCGTACATGAATTGAATGCTCACCATGATATACATTTATTAAAATATTTTCTTTTTGCCAGGGACCATCATTTAGAGCATATTCATAATCGCCTTTTCCTATAACTTCGACTTTTAATTTCTTGCTGTACTGCAATCGCTAGAAATTAAAACATCTTTTATAAGTTGTTCTGGACCATAACTAGATTCTGGATGTGAGGCGTCATTGACACTAATAATTTATCCGTAGCTAAAAAATGATAAAAGCCACAACACTGGAAGAGTTTGTAGGTGTTTCATAATTTGGGAATATGAAGTTATTAAACGAATATAACGAAAAAAATATAACTTTATTGTACCTACTACCTCTTCAAACTAAAGTGTGCTCGGAGTTGTTTGGGCTCTGCTGTTGTTAAATCGTTGTACTCCAATAAGA
>Ga0228615_1000173_pt1 | contig 37295 bp, 23 predicted proteins | sample 16DmetaG_FD_190530 | JGI IMG/M metagenome (GOLD analysis project Ga0228615, IMG submission 190530) | Seawater microbial communities from Monterey Bay, California, United States - 16D | ecosystem: Environmental > Aquatic > Marine > Coastal | place: USA: California | collected 2016-10-17
AGGCGGTGATGGTGAGTCGGTATTTGGCGGAGGTGCCGACACCACCCCGGAGGTCGAGGGGAGAGAGGCGGCCGTAACGTTCGTAGCCGACGGCGAGCATTTCAAAGTCGGGGTTGAGTTCGCGGGAAGCGGTTTCGACAAGGTGCTCGCCATTGCTTCGGCCTTTGTGGAAGTGGCCTGAGATGGTGCGGGCTTCGACGTCGGGTTTTGGCTCGAGGTGAGTGGCTTCGGCGAGTGTTTCCTCCACCGCAGCGAGGGTGAGTTTGAGAAGGAAGTCGGACATCACCAACTTGTCACCAATGTTGAAGAAGCCATCCTCGGCTTCGTCTTCGGGGAAGAAGCGAAGGGGATCATGACCAGTACGTTCGACGCTTCCGTTCCCATTGTTATCGGTCAGTCGCGAGCCCGCGGAATCGGGCCGGTAGTGGGCTCCGTTGAGATGAAGGAGATCGCGCAAGGTGTTGCGGAGTTCGTGGCGGTTCAGACGACGCAGCACCGTTTGTCCGCCGGTGCTGCGGGCTTTCTGGTAGGCGGCGTTGAGTTCTCCGCTCAGGAGTTCCACGACAGGTTTGACGTCGTTCGCCTTAGGTTGCGGTGCCTTGCGGGGAGGCATTTCGCCTAGGTTGAGCTGATCAAGAATCCCCTGCCAGATTTCCAGATTTTCAATCTTTGTAAGATCGTCTCCAAGGGTATCAAATCGTAGATCCCCTTTTTGTTTTTTGACGCCGTGGCAGTCATAACAATGAGTTTCAAGAAAGGGTTTTACTTTCTCAAGTGGACCGCCGAAGAGCCCCCACGGAGTGCAGAGTAAGCCCAGCGAAAAGAAGCGTATTTTCACAGAAAAGAAGAATCAGGCTTTGGATTCGAGATCGCTGAGGGCGCCTGTGCTAGATCCGAAGCGATCAATTTCTAGTCCTGAATTTTGTAGGATCGAGAGGAGGAGATTCGCAGCTGGAACCCGATTAGAGTCGTGGTCAGGGTAGACTTTGTGCTCCCCGTGTTTGAATCCGCCACCTGCGAGAACAAGGGGAAGGTTTTTCGTCTGATGGGTGCCTGCTGCCATTCCACAGCCGTAGAGGATGGAGGTGTGATCGAAGAGGGTGCCACCATTGATCGGGTCTTCCTGCGCTTTGAGGAGATCGATCAGATAAGACATCATTTGAATTTGGTAGCCTTCGATCTTTTTCAAAGCAGCGACGGGGTCGGGTCGTTCCCCGTGGTGGGAAAATCCATGATAACCTCCATTGAGCCCAAAGTCTCCGTTGGCAAACCCAGATGACAGGGTGATGGCGCGCGTTGAGTCGGTTTGTAAAGCAAGAGCGATTATTTCGATGGTGGCTTTGAGCTGCTCTGCGGTGCCGTTGCCAGGATTGGGTTCCGGAATATCGGCTTTTGGCTTGGGCCGATTGATCCAGGGTTCCTGTTGCACGATTTTCTTTTCAAGAGTGCGGACGGAGTCGAAGTATTCTTCTAGCTTTTCTTGGTCTTGTTTCCCTAGCTCTTTGTTGAGTGATTTAGCTTGGTCTTTCACGACATCGAGGATGCTACTGTGACGTTTGAAATTTTCGGCCGAGCTTGCTTTCTTTTCGGCGGAGTCTTCGAGAAACATAGCGCGGTAAGCGGCGCGGAGATCAATAGAGGGAACTTGGACGCCGGTCCGGGTGAAGCTGAGAAGATTGCGTTCGCGGCATCCTAAAGTCAGTGAAGAAAAACGAGTCGCGGCACCATGATGTTCTGCGAGTTTTTGATCGAGGCTCATGTTTCCCTCGGCATAATTGTGGGCGAGGACAGGGCGAACGCCACTAAGAAGCACGGGGACCCCCTGATGACCGCCTGTGAAACCGTGATCAAGATTTTGGAAAACGGTGAAGTCCTCACGATGCTTCTTCAGAGCCTGGAGGGTCTCCGGAATATCATAGGTTTTACCGGTCTGAGTAGGATCAGGGAAAAAGGCTTTTTGGTAGACCCCATAGTTGTTGGAGAGACAGACAAAGCGCTTGATCGGTTTACTTTTTCGGGTGGCAGCGCGTCCGACCGGAATCATCGCCTCAAGCAAGGGGATTGACATGGCTACACCAGTGCCCCGGAGTAAAGTGCGTCTATCCAACGTTTTGCCCATAGTTGTAAATAATTAGAAAATTTCCTAGGATTTTGCAAATAGTAATTATTTCCGATGACAGTCGCTTCAAGTATCGATAAGGGAATGATTCGACGCTAAAGATTTACATGCCAGATTCAGATCAAACCGACCGCCGCCAGTTCCTCCAGAAATCTATCTTGGGCGGGTTGGTTATCACTTCAACAAGTGAAGTGACCGCTGAAATTGAGCAGGGGGTCAAAGAGACTGAAGTTACTCAAGATATCGATGTTCTCGTGGTGGGTGGGGGAACGGCTGGAAATATCGCCGCCATTCAAGTTGGGCGCGCGGGAGCAAAAACTTTAATAGTGGAAAGGGGAGCACAGTTGGGTGGAACGACCACAACGGGCGGGGTCGCCTTTCCTGGTCTTTTTGACGCTTGGGGAAAGCAGGTAATCGCTGGAATTGGTTGGGAACTCGTGAAGGAATGTGTGGAGTTGGACGGCGGGAAATTTCCGAATTTTGCCAAGGTGCCCAAGTCACATTGGCAAAATCAGGTTTATGTAAACCAATTCTTGTTTGCTCTTCTGGCAGAGGAGAAGTGCGAGCAGGCTGGAGTGGCGATTGCTTACCATGAATTCCCCCAATCGATTCAAAAAACAGAGAAGGGTTGGGAAGTGATTTGTCTAGGGTTTGGAACCCGAAGACGGGTGCGTTGTAAACAGATTATCGATTGTACCGGCGGAGCTGAAGTGGTTGGGATGCTGGGTTTGTCTCGTCTCCGTGAGGATGAAACGCAACCTGGGTCGATGCTTTATAATTTGGAAGTGGCAAACAATCCTGGGCACCACCAACTCCACCGGCTTTATGTCCACGGTGCTGATTCTACGAATTCACGGACCGTGACGCGCGCCAATCTCACCGGGCGGAAATCGGTTTTGGAAAAAGTAAGGAAGGAAAAGAAGCGCTTAATGCACCTTCAGCCTGAAACGGGATTTCGAGAGAGCTTCCGCATCGTAGGCGAGACCATGATCAGTGTGAATGATTACACGAAGGGTCGCCTTTTCGAGGATGCTGTTTCCAATGCCTTCTATCCTGTTGACCTTCATACTAAGAGCGGAGTGAAGCCCAAGCCACTAAAGCCGGGGACGGTTCCGACAATCCCGCTGAGTGCACTCATTCCCAAGACAAGCCGTAATATCATGGTGGCGGGTCGTTGCGTTTCGAGCGACCGCTTGGCAAATTCCGGTCTTCGGGTTCAGGCCTCTTGCATGGCAATGGGACAGGCTGCCGGAGTGGCGGCATCGTTAGCGGTGGCACAAAAAACAACGCCTCTTGAAGTTCCGCTGGAAGAGATTCATCGCGAGTTGAAGAGACATGGTGCGATTGTTCCAGGGAAGTGATGAAAATAAGTGATCCCGGAAAAAGTCGGCGCAGGATCACTTCCTTGCTGATTATGCTCACCTTTTTGGTAATGTCAGCGACAGGGGCGCTTGCGTTTTTTCGTCCCTTTTCGATCAAGGTCGTGGGGCTTCACGCTTTGATGGGATTCGTCTTCATGGCATTCATCATGGTGCATATCCTTAATAATAGTCGACAGCTGAGAGGGTATTTGAAGAGTCCGAAAATTTGGTTGATAATCGCAGTGATAGTTGGATTAAGCGCACTCTTCTTTTACCAACCAGCTCCGGTAAAAGCAGTTCTGGGACTTAGCCAAAATCTTGGCCCAGCCCTCGATCGATTTGAAGTGAAGGAAGACGGAATGGTTTACCAGTATGCTCCTTCCGATGATTACCGGATGGAACTGACGGTAAAAAATGGATCCAACTTTGAATTAGAAGGTCCGCCTAAGATAGCGATCTGGCTCGAAAATCAAGGCGATTACCATATCAAAACCTTGCTCGGTCCTGATGAAATCAGCGACGACCTTCCCTATTGGTCATTCAAAAGAAAAGGGTGGGAAAAGGCCAAGGAAGAGGCGCAAAAAGACGATAAAATTGATGCTGTTTCGACTCCAACTCCCAATGGTTCTTTTGATCCCGCCGATTATATTTTACCCGCTGATCCCGACACTTCGACACCCTACAAGCTTCTTATTGAGATCAACCAGACTGGGGATGCGCACGGAGATTACGTAGACCAACCTTCACTCGTTTACTCGGTGGAGATCGACAACCTAAGTCCCGTCACTTTTCAGATTCTCGATTTGGTTGGCTATCCGAAGCGAGAAGATGAGAATGGGGAGGAGGCGTGGGGACTCTACTTCGTTGATGAAAGCTTTGGATCTGCTTTACAACTTGTTGACAGTGCTCTTCTGCGAATTGATCGATAAAAAAAGCGAGTCGGCAAATAACCAATGCCCGACTAAATCTAAACCGATGGTTCCAGCCAAAACTAAAGGCACGGTAACATTCCTACCATGCTATCTTTAAGATCCAGATCCCCAAATAAAATAACTGGCAGTAATTCTGACTCATTATCGGTTTTTCAAACGTCGCTATTTGAGAGCTCTTCAGCACATGTTTTAACCCGGGCGGCATCACTCGGGTCAAGCGGGCTCATAAGAGGCAGAGTGGGGCCGGTCTTGCCAATCTTAGTGGAGGCGACGGCTTCGTGAAGGACTCGGATGGGATTGATTTCATTACGAAGATTTTCAAGCGATTTGAATGTCTTCCGGATGATCTCGGCAATGTCGAGCTGGCCGTTATTAATGGCGTAGAGCATTTTTTGTGAGAGATCAGGCCGAATACAAACACAGCCGGATGTGAAGCCATTAATCTGAAAGCGAGTCAGATGGGTAATCGCGGGTTGCTCACCGATCCCGCTGACAATAAGTCGCGGATCGACCACTTCGACGAGTCGTGAGAGATAATCATCTTTCGCAGGATCATCTCGAACGATAGCGTATTTGATCCAAGAAACGAGGCCGTCGTTGACAAGTTGAGCGACGGTTTCTGGTTCGAGGTAGCCTTCAAATTTGATATAGAGAACGGCGGGTTTCCCCAGGGTTTCAACAAACTTGCGAAAGCCAGTTGCGACGCCGGCATCGGTCGTAAGGCCCTGCATAGGAAGAATCATGACGGTGGGGAAGTTGAAGTCACGAAGAGTGGCAATTTGATCCATCATGGTGCCATAAGTTGGACCAACGGATGGGACAATAAGCGTATTCTCTGCGCTTTCTGTAGAGATGATTTCGAGGGCTTCCGCGTATTCGCTGGGGGCGATGTGATAGAAGTTTGCATTACCTCCATAAAGAAGCGTGGAGATGCCTCCGGCTTCAATATGACGAATAATTTTTCCGTTTTCCTCACGGTTGATTTTGAGTTCGGCATCGCGTGCCAAAGGTGGGACCGCAATGACAGAAGAATTGAGTTGCTCGGGAGTAACTGGTGAGATTTGCATAATGTTAAAACTTTAGTGGATACCGGGGTCGGGAGTGCAGGAACCATCGTTATGAAGGAAGCGGAAGTCGCAGCCTTCATTGGCTTGGGTGACTTCGTCTTGAAAGAGTTTTCCGTATCCGCGCGAGTAGTGTTTTTCGGGTGGGGTCCATGCCTCGTGACGTTCTTTTAAGTCTTCTTCGCTCACGTGTAAGGTGATTTTTCGGGAAGTAAGATCAAGTTCTACGAGATCCCCATCTTTGACCAACGCGAGTGGACCACCAACAGCGGCTTCGGGTGAGACGTGGAGAACACAGGTGCCATAGGAAGTACCAGACATGCGGGCGTCAGAGACCCGAAGGATGTCACGCACTCCTTTTTCGAGGAGGTATTTTGGGATTGGGAGCATCCCAGATTCGGGAATTCCAGGAGCGCCGATGGGCCCTGCATTTTGCATGATGAGGACATGATTTTCGGTGATGCCGAGGGCGGGATCATGAATCCGTTTCTGAACGTCGGGGTAGTCCTTAAAAACGACGGCGGGTCCTTTGTGATGAAGATACTCTGGCGTGGCAGCCGAGGTTTTTATGACGGCGCCATCGGGAGCTAGGTTGCCGCCTAGGATTGCAGTGCCACCTTGTTGGGCGATCGGGTTATTTAGAGTTCGAATCACGTCGTCGTTATAAACTTCCGACCCATCAAGACATTCGCCAAGCGTCTTGCCAAAGACGGTGGGAGTGTCGAGGTGAAGATGGTCACGTATACGATTGAGAAGAGCGGGAAGGCCTCCAGCATCAAAGAAGTCTGCCATGACGTATTTTCCAGATGGTCGCAGGTTAGCGAGAACGGGAGTTTTGGCTGAAATTTCATCGAAAAGCTCAAGCGGTAGATCAACGCCGGCGCGCTTCGCGAGTGCGGTAATATGGATGATGGCGTTGGTTGATCCGCCGATCGCCATGTCAGCAGTGATGGCATTTTCGAAGGACTTACGCGTGAGGTATATGGAAGGTTTGAGATCTTCCCAAACTATTTCAACGATGCGGATTCCACAGGCTGCGGCCATGCGTGAGTGCGCGGCATGAACCGCTGGGATGGAAGAGGCTCCAGGGAGAGTAAGCCCTAGGGTTTCGGTGATGGACGTCATAGTCGAAGCGGTGCCCATCGTCATGCAGTGGCCGGGACCGGGAGTGATATGGTCTTCGAAGTCTTCCCAATCTTCGCAGGAAAGATTGCCTGCTCCGCGTTCGGCCCAATATTTCCAGACATCTGACCCCGAGGCTAGAGGCTCGCCACGCCACGAGGCCCGCATCATGGCGCCTCCGGGCATGAATACGATGGGGATGTCGACCATTATGGCACCCATTAGAAGAGCGGGAACGGTTTTGTCGCATCCTCCCATCAGGACGGCTCCATCCACAGGATGGGCACGCAGGGTTTCCTCTACCTCCATCGCGAGCATATTGCGATAGAGCATGGAGGTGGGCTTCATGAATGTCTCGCTTAGGCCCATGACTGGCATTTCGACGGGATAACCACCGGCTTGCCAAACACCACGCTTGATTTCTTCTGCGCGCTGTCGGAAATGGGAATGGCAGGGGAGGAGGTCGTTCCAGGTATTGAGAATAGCAATCACGGGCTTCCCTTTGTATTCCTCGTCATTGATGCCGAGTTGCTTGTGCCGGGAACGGTGGCCGAAGGCACGGAGATCGTCCGGAGCGAAAAATCGATGTGAGCGAAGTTGTTCGGGTGAGAGGCGGCTCATGTGTCGGTGGAGATTGGAGGAAAGAGCGCGCGGGGGAAAGAGAGGAATTTTTGATTGGCTCGATGAGGAAGGATTGGTGAGGGTAGATGGATGGGATCGATTGAAATTTGCTTAGTTGGTTTGGCGGTGGTGATTCTTTCGATTTTATGGCTCCGGTTGCATGCCTTTCTTGGATTGTTGTTGGGAGCCTTCGTGGTATCGATTCTGACACCTGAGGTAGGTGTGGAGGCGATGAACCGGGTCGCGGAAGGGTTTGGAACGGGCTGCCGGAAGATTGGAATCTTGATCGCGCTTGCCGCAATCATTGGGCAGTGCCTTTTGGTGAGTGGAGCGGCAGAACGAATCGTAAAAGGGTTGCTTTCGCTTTTTGGCGTAAAGCGGGCTCCAATTGCCTTTCTCGGAAGTGGATTTGTGCTCGGAATCCCAGTGTTTTTCGACACGGTTTTTTATCTTATGTTACCCTTGGTCCGAGCCTTTTCTCGCACGAATCCAAAGGTCTATCTTCTTGCGCTTTTAAGTGTCGTGGCTGGGGCGAGTATGGCGCATTCGCTAGTGCCGCCTACCCCGGGGCCTTTGTTAGTAGCGGATCGTCTTGAGGTGAGTTTAGGAGTGTTGATCCCGGCGGGATTGATACTGGGAGTAGTGACGATTTCGGTGGGGTATGGTTATGCGCGCTGGGCGAACCGAAAGTTTGAAATCACCTATCGCGAGATCGAAGGCCCGGAAATTGAGTCTAAGGGACCGAAAGAATTACCCGGTCTAGGGTGGTCTTTATTACCGATTCTTCTGCCCTTGGTGCTGATTAGTTTGGGCACCTTTTTAGGGGTGAAGGGCGACCTGCCGGAGTGGCTTCAAATCATAAGTGGAAAAAATATAGCAATGGCATTGGGTGCAGGAATGGCAGTTATATTGGCTGCCAAATACTGCGAATTGAAAAAAGTGATCAACGAGGCGCTATCGAGCGGTGGTGTAATTATTCTCATTACGGCGGCCGGCGCGGCATTTGGGGCCGTTTTAAAAGACACTGGGATTGGCAGCGAGCTTTCGGGGATGGTGGGAAGTGGAGGAGGAGTGCTGCTACTGGCTTTCGTCCTGACAGCTTTGGTTCGTTTTGCGCAAGGCTCGGCAACTGTAGCGATGATCACGGCGGTAGGAATTGTTGCCCCTATAGTTTTAGATGCCGAGTTGGGGTTCCACTCGGTTTATGTGGCGCTTGCGATTGGTTGTGGGTCGAAACCTTTGCCGTGGATGAATGACAGCGGGTTTTGGATCATCTCGAAGATGTCTGGTATGAATGAGACAGAAACCTTGAAGACTTTTTCGGTGATGTTGTCCCTGATGGGAGTTGTGGGATTCGCCGTGGTTTGGCTTGCGAGTATTTTGATACCGATGGGCTAATGCGTTACTAGTTGGTAACCCGAAGCCGGACAAACTGGCTGGAGTCGCTGTTCAGAGGGAGGGGCGCGCGCCAGACTTCGGTAGCGGTGCCATCGCCATGGTCGGTCGTAGAAACGGGGATAGCTGTATTACTATTCCACCCGGTAAGATCGCCTGATAGCTCCACGGTAAAGGTGAGTTCAGAAGCAGCGAGATTCCGCCGGAACGTGAGAGTCAGATAGCGATCAGCTAGCCCATCGATCTCGATCAACTCGGTTGCTCCTGATGGAAGGCGATGGCTCGAGTCGCTCATTGGGTCGGAGTCTAAGGCATACTCAAGAAGGTTATTCATGCCGTCGTTATCATTGTCGTCGGTCATGGAGGCTTCGGAGCCTAGGCCAATGCTCTGAGCCCACAAATTAAAGTTTGAAGTGCCGGGCCCGGTAATACCAGGGGTGCCACCGGCCTGTTGACTCGCTTGCCAAGCTAGCGGGTTTGAATGATCCGCAGGGAGGGTTTCGGTAGGTAGAATGAGAGTGACGCTGGAGCCTCCCCCGTCGGGAGAAGTTGGCCAAGGGGCATCGTCATCATAGGCAAATTCGATGATGGCGGTGCCAGAGCCGAGCGAGAGTTTGATGCTCTCTCCTCCGTTGCTCAATTTATCGTCTGGGTCCCATTCGCCGGCGATCGGAAGCCCGACTCCGTAGCGTGAAGTGAATGCTGCTTGGTTTTTCACGATGAGGAGAAAGGCTCCTGACTCGATCATAGTTTCCGGTAAAAAATCAAAATCGATTCCCTTGGTAAAGCGAAGATCCGTCATATTGATGGATGTCGTTCCAATATTTTGAAGCTCGAGGTATTCGAAATCTGAATCAGTCCATCCCATGGCTTGTTCCGCCGCACTGGCTGGGGCTGGGTGGTAGTGAACTTCGGTAATACGTAGATTGTTGACGAATGTGCTGATGTTCGGAGATGAAACCATAAATTCAGCGGGTTCCGACCAGTGGCTCCAGCGACCGGCGGTGTCTTGATGGCGGACTCGAACACGATAGGTTTGGCCGGGTCTGGCTGAAACTGTCGGGAAGAGGTAGTCCGAATCGAAGGAGGTCAATTCACCTGATGTGCTAGGATTTTCGATTTCATAGAGATAAGGATCTCCAGCAACATAGTTTGCTGTGGAGGGATCGTAGATCTCGGAAATTCGCCATTCCATTTTTGCAAACGAGGTAGCTGAGCTGTAGTTGCTTGAAGTGAAAAGTAGTCCATTACTGGGAAATCCAGCTGCGCCTGAGTAAGTTAGGACTGGAGTGGTCGGAATTCTGTTGTCTTGGGTGAGGAGGCTCCTTTTCATCCAGCTTCCGCGGGAGACAATGTAGTTTTTAAGGACCTGAATCATTCCTCCGAAATCCTTATTCGAAGCTACGTCGTAGTAGCGATCAGGGTGATTGATCCGTGGGTTGTTATCCCAGAGCCGGCGGTCGGCGCCGACAAGGGAAGGGGCTCCCGGAGTCCAAATATCTTTTACCATTTCATCGACCAATTTGTCCCCTTCATCGGAGTTATAGAGAAGGTCCATGATTTCGCGGACGCGGTTCTGGTAGCGGGTGTTGAAAGCCGGGTTTTGCGTGACTTTTGATTTAAAATCATGGTTCCCATTCCCGTACATGTTATTTGCCCAGGTAAGGTCAAGGTCCCATGGGTGCACTTCGAATTTTGAGGTTTCCGGGTTGTGGTAGTAGAAGTAGTTTTTACCGTAGGCGATGTCGTAATGATGAATGCCTTCGACAATGGTTCGGTAGCTGAGATACTTTTCAATATCGAGGTTTTCCTCCCACCATTGAGCGGTTGGTGTTCTATTTCGATAGCCCCTAATGAAGTTACTAACATCACTGCGGTTATCCACCTGAGTAGGACCCTGATTGTTAGAGCTGCCGTTGTGGTTTTCTATTTTGTAGAGATTACCGTCAGGAAGCTTATGTTCGTCGAGGAACTGGCTATCCAATTGTTCGATTGCTAGATAAAGGCCGTAGTAGTCGCCTTCGTATTGATTGGCTCCTGTTGGGCTGGCTTCATCGATGACGTAGAATTGAGCATAGTGTGTATTACACGCCTCTACGCCGCTTAGTTCAAAGAGTTTGAAGCCCACCCCTTCGAACAAACCTTGTTCGCCCCGGTGGTTAAAATTCACCTGTTGGACGAGTGATGAAAAATTTAGCTTATCCCAAGGCTGGGAGTATTTTTTGCCACTGCGATCGCGTGCTTCAAATCGTTGCCCGCGACCGAAATCAAACTTCCAGAAATTTTTGCCATACTGGTAACGGTGAACGCCACCGCGGGGGCGGTATTGGATGTGGTCGTAAACCCGGCCGTCATAGACCATGGTGCCGGGCCAAAGGTATTCCGACCCTCCATATCTCCCAAACTGGGAATCATCGACCCAAGTATTTTTACTGAGCAGAAAGTAGGTCGCAATACTCGACATCAATGAACCCGAGTAGTTCACGGGCGTATCCCCTCTGCGGATGGATCCGCTCCAGTCGGGAGTCCCATCATAAATGAAATAGGCAAAATTAGGTTGGGGATCATCCTTATAGGGCACTGTGATTTCGGCGCCGGGAGTGTCGCTAGCCAGAATTCGATAACGAATCAGGCGACGATTTGTTTGCAGCGTACTGGGCAAAGTGACCGTGAAGATGGAGTCGAATGCGCGGGCGTCCCCACCCGTTCCATCGTCGGTCATGATGACGTCATTCCATTCGTTGGGGTCTTCATAGCGCGGATCTTCATTAGAGGTTCCGTTGCCGTTGAACTTGAGATAACGCGAGAAGTAGTCGCCGGGATTCACTACTTGATATTGCAAGGTTACGGAGCCGACGCCATCGGGGTCGGAGACCTTGGCAGTTACAAGAACAGGTTGGCCAGAAGTTGGCTCCTTGGGGAGATGACTGACTTGGCGAACCTGAGGTGGCACAGCTATTGCGTAGGATCGGTTGGCTGCGCCAGGGGTGGGAGCAAAACTGCCGCCCTGAGTTCCGCCTGAGATTTCTCCGGTGAGGGAAAGGGCGAAGCTAATATCACTGCTGCTAGCGCTAGATTGGTGAATTTCAACGGCGACAATATTAGTCCCTGCGACAAACGCACTTGCGGGGATAGTCAGAATATCATTGGCATTATTACCTACGGTATTGTTCGCATATTCGTCGAAGGGAGCATTATTGGTAAGGCCAGCGTGTCGGGCAACTTCCGTGCCATTTACGTAAATAGCGTAGGCATCGTCATAGGTCACCGAGATGGTAAAGTTTACGAATGTCGAAGGGTCAGGAATATTGGTTGAGCTCCGGAAGTAGGTGGTGGCGTAGCGGCCTCTCGTGGGTCCGCGGTTCACGATTGTAGCCTCGTCGGAATCTCCGTAGCCAAGTTCAGCGGGACCACTGCTCCAACCCGAGTCGTCAAATCCGGTGGCGCGCCATGAGGTTCCTTGGTTGCTCCCGTCGTCGAGATATTTCCAAGTCGCGGTATTAGCGATGTAGTTAACCGGGCCTCCTCCTTCGCTGTTTGAGGTGAAGGCAGGAAATCCGGACGCTCGCCAGCTTCCTCCAAGATCGTTATCGAGGAGAGGATTGGTCAATTCGATAGAAGGGCTAACCTGCGGAGTTCCGATGCCATCCCCCACCGTAGGCCAGGGAAAGCCAAGTTGATAATCGACTTCATCAATGGTGGTTCCGGCGGGATTGCGAAGAGTAATGCGTTCCCCTGAATTCTTGAGAGAGGATTCGTTCGCGAAAGGTCCCAGTGCTCCCGAGTATCCAAAATGAGATAGCATGGTAGCTGGATTTTCCGAGATGACCACGTAGCCTCCCGCAGTAAGGATGGTCCCGGCTGGGAATTCGAAATCAATTCCGCTCGAAAAATAATAGCCAGAGAGATCAACAGGATCGTTACTGGGGTTAAATAGTTCGATGAACTCGGATCGAACAGTTTTGTTATCTTCGTCGTAATGGATTTCGTTAATGACCACATCGGCTGATATGGATTGTATTCCGATCAAAGTGAGGAGAAGTGCCTTGGAGGCGGTTGGGAAAGCACGGGAAAATAGATGCATAAATTAGGGAGCGATTGAGTGGGTAAAAAGTGGGCTAGAAGGATATGATTTTGAATTCGGGCTTCAATGGGAAAGCCATAGCCTGAACGATCATCCTGTTTTGATGAAGCCTTTAAAAGGCCAGAGTAACTATTTTGATTAGCCCCATGCCTATTCTTAAATGCAGTATCATAGACTTTGCGTAGTTATCTTTCTATGTTCCCTCGATTTGCTTGGTTTCAGCGCCACAATATGCTTCCGCGGGGATTTGGAATGGCGAACGTTGATCGTTAGTCGAGTCCTTAATACCAATAAGGGTATTGATTTCTACAATAGGTTTTTCAGATGCGATATGGTCGTAGTCGAGGTCGAGTGCGACAAAAGTGAATTGAGAGGTCGGTTGTGCAAAACCAAGAGTTGCTGTATTTAGGAGACCCGGGAGAACATTCCCATCAATGGTTTGAGCACCTGAAATGGTATCGTTCGAAATCCAATTATCGTTTCCAGACCAATTGTTGGGGCCTGCGGGGAAAGTATCAAAATCGGTGTCGTAGAGGATCTCGCCTTGAATAGTGTGAATGAGGAAAAGAAGTGTAAAAAACGTTTTCACGGGATAAGTTTTAACACTTCGACTTTTATAACGGTCTCTAACAAGCCGGCTCGGGAGCGTAATGGCTATCACGGGATTAAAAAGTGAGAAGTAACCGAAGCAAATCACTCCTCACCAAGTTATTCAACTCAAAGCCGCAGATCAGGACTAAAGCTAAAGAGAAGGCGGTAATTCTGCCTCTGCCCTTATCATTGATAATGATAGTTTAGGATCAGAGTTATTTCTCGTTGCCGTTGCCGTTGTTGCCAGGGCCCACGCCTTTATTGCTTGGGCTAGCGTCCCCGTGACTTGGGCGTGGTTCATCTAATGGGCTGTGGTCACGAAGGCGTCTATTGAATTCTTCGAGAGTCACATCACCGTTACCATCTGAGTCGAGACGTTTAAAAATAGAATCGATACGCTCGCTAAGAGCATTCTTAAATGGGGGAAGATTTGCGAGTTCTTGAAGGGAAAGTAAGCCGTCTTTCCCAGCGATTTTCGCGAATTTTTCGGCGCGCTTGGAGAGAATCCTCTCTCGAATTGAGTTGCGGGCAGCCAAGCGCTCTTCCAGAGAGGTCTGGCTGTTGCGATTAGGGTCAGATTCGCTGCGGTTTTTCTTGCGAGCGGCTTTGCGCTCTTCTTTTACGGCCTGCCGCTCCTCTTCGTCGATGATCCCGTCCTCGTTTACGTCATACCTCATGAGGAACTCCGGCAGGGTCCCATCTCCAAATGATTTGCTAAGATCCTGCGCGAAAACACTTCCAAGGAGATAACTCGCAAAGAGAATACTTTCTTTTTTCATTACTTGATGAGCGGCTAATTTTTTTGGGGGGGACAGTCAAGAAACCTGACTTTCACTGGGAGTGACGGAGTAGCCAGAGCCTTGGTTACAAAAATTAAATTATTTTTAGAGAGGATTTTCAGCCTGAAATTGACTCAAGAAGTCATTACAAAATGCAAAAACTCTCTTCTCCGAAGTTGCGAATGTCAGCCCTTAAGCATTGATTCTATTTTATTCCGACTCGATGGGGAATAGTCGGTGGGCCAGCGATTGAGATGAGAGAGTCAAATTAGGCGGTCAATTTGTTTTATTCTCAGGGATATTATAGCTCCAACCTAGGTAGTGAGACCTAAGCTTACTTTTTGTTCATGCTGGTGCCCAGTCGCTACCGTCGGCGAATACGGTCTTCCAAGTGTGGCGTGTTTTTTTTGGGTTGGCGAGATCAACGGTAATGAGTTTCCCACCTTTCTTTAACTTATGGGCACCATATCCGGCGTGACCGGTCGCGCGACCGTAAACCATCTCGATTCCGTCCCAAGTCCCACTGTAGTCATTGACGTGGTCGTGGCCACAGAAGCAGGCTTTCACGTCGCCAAATTTTTTGAGTTTTGCGATAGCGCTACCATCTTCGCCATAGGTGCAAACAGATTCTTTAAAGATACCCTTTGCGATTTTTTTTTGCCAGACGGTATCATATTGAAGCAGGGGAATATGGAGGAAGCACAACACGGGTGAGTCGGAGGATTTCTGCTGCGTGAGCCATTTTTCTTGGGCTGCTTGCACGCCTTGAGTGGTTGTATTGAGACAGAGAAGTTCCATGAGTTGGCGGTCGCCGGAGTTGGTGATGGAGATTCGGTAGTTTCCTCCGTCATGGCCGCCGCGATAAAGGCTGTTTTTAGCTTCGGTCAGAGTGACCTGAGCGGCAGCGTAGTCGTCGAGGCGATCGTGATTTCCCCAATTGAAGAGCCATGGTTTTCCCAACGAGGTTATTTTTTTGAGCGAGTATTCGAAGAATTCTTGGCCCTGGCCGTGCGGGTTGTCACTCCAGAGGTCCCCAGTGATTGCTAAAAGATGAGGGTCGGTGTTTTCGATCATGCGCTTCATGTCCTCGACAGTTTGCAAGTCTGCCTTCTCACCAAATTTTTCGCGGTCGCAAAAAAAATGGATGTCGGTGAATTGCAAGATTCGTAGTTTGTCGCCCTCAACCTTAAGTTGGGCCTTCCGGGGAAGGTCTTTTTTAGCTTTCGCGATGCCCATGAACATCGCTTGACGGAGGTCCTTGGGCCCGTTTTGGGCTTCGGAGTGGCTTGTGGATACACCTGCAGCGACAGAGGTGGACAGGAAGTGACGTCGGTTCATCGTAACTGTAGCAACTTAAAATGGGGATCTTGCCAGACAATAAAAGAACGAGCAAATCGTCTGAGATTTTAAGGTGCGCTAAGTAAATACCTTGATGTGAGCTGGCTTGGAAGAGAATTCCAGTTGACCGAGGCCCTCTTCGAAACTACACGGAACTCGTCCTCGAGATTGACCTAGCCAATCGAAAGGAACTTTTCAACTTCTCTCAGTTAGAAACCAAATAAGATCATGGCCTCAACACAAGCGCGCAATAAAAACAGAAATCGTCCGACGAAGTCGAATTCGGCAAGGAACAAACGTCAAGGCGACCACCGCAAGCGCCTTGTGGCCTTAGGTATGGATGAAGCAACCGTGGCGTCCATGAATCCCAAAGAAATTCGAGATAAGTTAAAGCATCCTGCGAAAGTGGCAAAAGAGTGTGCGGCCAAAGATTCCTAATCGGATTCAAAGGGTTGCCTACTCTCATAGGCTGGCAAATTCTGCTCGTATCTTCCTCGTAGATATTTCGCGAGATCTTCGAAAGGTCTTGCAACAAAATAGGGACGTAGAATTTCCCCGACAACCGTAGTTTGGAGTTTCTCCTACCTACGGTTTTTTATATCTGTCTGCATGGGGTGGCCCTTGCTACTCGGGCTTGCGGGATCTCCCGTTTTTTACACCCAATCAAAAAGAAGTCAGTAAGCCTAGTTGCTACGATCTTCGATTGAGACGAATTGAAATGGCGGAGTTCTCTCAGCCGTTGGTTGGAGGGCTGGAGCTAGAACGAGTAGTTTGCTCCCACTCCCAGAGTCAGGCCGGTGAGATTTAGATCAAAATCGCTCTCGCCGACGGATTCGCGAAGGGATTCGTTCCAGTCATAGCGGGTATTTGCTTCTATGGTCCAGGAGTCGTTAATTTGGTAACCCACAGATCCTTGCAGGTAGTATCCAAAGAGAACATCAGCTCCAGAGTCGTGGAAACCGGCGGAGCCGATTTGCAATGGAGCACCTCCGTTGGTGACTTGAATCAGTTGATCACTGCGGCTGGCGTCCCAGTCTGCGATATTCAAAACAAGGCCAGTCCCGATGCCGGCAAAGAAGCGACTATCAGTTTGATAAACAGCGCTCGCTCCGAGCGAGAGTCCAAACAAGTTCACTTCGAGTGATTCGTTAATCGAATCCCGAAACAGAGCAGTATCGCTGGTTCGTAACTCGTCTATGAAGTTACGCTCTGCAGGCTCCACGGGGAGAAGGGGCGCGATCGCTCCGGGTGATCCGGTGTAGGGTGGATTTGGAAGGATAAGGCCAGTAGAGTCGAAACTGTCAATTGCTCTGACATCGAAAATATTACGCCGCTCGTTGGCATTGAGGGTATTAAGTCCGTCTTGACGACCACCAATACTGGTATAGCTGAAAGTTAGGGCTGGCCCGGCGCTCCAACCATTTCCCATATCGATGAGATGGCTCAAGCTAAGGTAGGGAGAGATTTCCCAATTATCGCTTTCTCTCCAGCCACTGGGTGAGGAAGCTGCAGCCTGATCAATAATCACCCGGCGCCCTCCGGTGGCTGTCATGAGAAGATTGTTTCCCTGAAGCTGATCTTGGGTTTGGTAAGAGTAATCGGTCGTTCTGCCGGTGGTTGGAGTACGGGGCCCAGGGTTGACGAAGCCATTGTCATAGGTCCGTGCGACGGCTCCGGTATCCGCTCCAATTCCGGCGGGTTGGGTAAAAGAACTACTTCCGAAAACGCTCGGAGCAGTCAGGTTTGTATTCCCAGTGTTGAAGTTGATGTTTCCGATCTTGCGCCATGAAATTCCTGCGCCAAAATTCCACCTGTCATTACGGGCTGACAAGGGCTGGATCTGGGCGATACTCCCTTCAGCGGATCCGAGACCGCTCTTAGCGGAACCGAGGCCACTCTTAGCGGAACCGAGGCCACTCTTAGCGGAACCGAGGCCACTCTTGGCGGAACCAAGCCCACCCTTAGCTGAGTAGATGACATCATCTCCGGCCGCAACGGGCAGAACACTTAAGGCAAAGGATGCGAATCTGAATTTTAGGTTCATGGTGAAAAAGTTGTTATGATTATTGATCTGCATCTCTCTTGATGACGCGGTAGAGGCGAAGTTTTTCTCCTGATGGATGGCTGATAGTTTTGGGTGGACCATTGTCGATCCATTGTAATCGTGTTCCTCCAGCAGTAATATCCGGAACGACGTTGTTCCAAGCTTCTCCATTCTGACTGTATTGGACGGTGTAAGTCGCCCCGATTTGAGAAGGGAATTCTATCAGGACATCGCCATTCTCGAGAACTTCACATCGGTCCACTTCGACTCCTTCGCCTGCGCTTTGATTTTCGACGCGGTCGAGTAACTCGATTTCAAAGGTGGGTTCGAATCCTCCCGAGGCATCGGCCTGGAGGTATTCAACAGTGAGCTCGATGCTTTCGCCGCTCTCAAGAGCTTGGTTAAAGAGGAGGAAGGAATTACCGAGCACGTCTCCTTGCGAATTGGCGACGGTGACTCCGATAGGAAGGGCACCAACCAGCACCCGAAAGGCAGGGAGCGCTCCTAGGTTGTTGTTGGTAATCGTGATAACTTGCTTGAAGAGGCCGGTCTGGAAATCGAGCTCAATGGCTCCACCGGCAATCTCCGTATTTGAAGGGCTTACGATATCAGTCGCGATGGAGTTGGCATCGTCTTCCGGGTTAAGGAGTGCTTCGTTGCTAGCATTGATCGTGGCTTCACTGGAGATGAGATCAACCCCGCCTGTTACGGTTCCGGGAACCTGAAAGTAGTAAATGATAGAAGAAGAATTCCCGGCGGCGAGGTTGCCCACCGACCAAATCGAATCAGCGAAGGTGGTTTCGTTTGCTGGGTTGATGGAATCGACGGTGACGCCCTCGGGCAGGACTTCACTGAGCTGCAACCTAACCCCAGAAGCGTCACTGGGGCCTTGGTTGGTGACGGTTAAAGTGTGGAAGAGATTTTGCGGCAGGTTAAATCCTGCGAGTACTGGATCGCGTGAGCTTTCCGCCGAGACGGTAAGGTCGACCTCGCGGGTGATATTGCGAGAGGAAGTCACTGATTCGTCGCCAGTATTGATTTGAGCTTGGTCGACGGCACTCACTGAGGAAGTGCTGGTAAAGCCGGGCGAGGCGGCTTCGGTCGATGGACCGACGGTTAAACTGATCTCGAGTGATGCCGTAGCCCCCACCGCAAGGTCTCCTACCGTCCAGGTTTGGTTGTTAAAAGCGCCGATGCTTGGGGTGACGGATTCGATAGGGATTTTATCTCCCAAAGTAAGTATATCCGTCAGCTCAAGTCCGGTGGCAGCGAGCGGTCCCTGATTAGTAACTTCAATAAGGTAGCTTAAATTCCCAATCCCCGAGCCGGCGATTACTGGACCATCTGACCCTGTTTTGGTGACGATCAAATCGACTCCGGCAATAATACTAGTGGTTTCGGTTACCGAGTCGTTAGCTTGATTAAGATTGACTTGGTCAACCGAAGTTAGGGTCGCGGTGGCTACGATGGAGTTGGTGCCTGCTTGGGTGTTTTGCGGAACCGTGTAGGTAATTCCAAGAGTGGCTTGTCCACCGGTTCCAAGAGCAGGGATGGTCCAGCTGGACTGATCATAGGTTCCCAACCCGGCCAGAGCATTTTCAACAATCACTCCGGGCGGAAGGGTTTCGGCAAGATCAATGACAATATTTGTGGCGGTTGAAGGCCCGTTATTAGTTACGATCACAACATAGCCGAGGTTGTCCCGGCCTGAACCTGCGAGGACGGTTTGGGTAGATCCGGTGACGCTGAGAGCAAGCGAGACAGCGGGGAAAACTTCCAGCGAATCGCTTGCGGTGCCGCTGTCACCAAGCGAGCTAGTGAGTTTCTGCGTGGTATTTAAATAGTTGGCTCCTTCGCTGCTCGTTATCCCGACGCTGACAGTACAGATTTGGCCAGCAGGAACGGTGCCGCCAGAGTAGGAAATTTGATCAGTTCCCGAGATCGCGAGAAGGCTTCCTCCCTGGCAGGTGGTTCTTGCGTTGGACGGATTTGCAAGGATGAGGCCGTCCGGCAACTCGTTAGTTAGATTGAGATTGGTGGCTGGGACCTGTGAAGCGCTGTTATCAATCGTAAATGTCAAAGTTGAGGTCTGTCCTGCATTGATTTCATTTGGAGTAAACAAGATCGAGAAAGCTGGCGGAGGGTTGACAGAGAGGGTGGAAGTCGTGGTGCCACTATCGCCCAGGGTTGATAAAAGTTTCCCGCTTGTAAGGGCGAGATTCCCAGTGGTTTGTCCAACGACATCCACTGTTACTGTGCAGACCTCGCCTCCTGCAATTGTTCCGTTGGAGAAGGTAAAAGTATTTCCGCCGGCTGGCGCGGCTATGTCGCCTCCGCAAGTTGAAGTTGCTCTAGGGGCCGCTGCAAGAGCCATGCCATCGGGAAGGGTGGCGGAGAAGGTTACGTCGGTTGCTTCGGCTTGGCTGCCTTGGTTGTCGATGGAGAAGGTCAGTGTGCTCGTCTCATTCACAGAGATATTGGAAGGAGAAAATGAGCTCGAGAATGCGAGAGGCACTGCCACTACCCCCAGAGTATCCTTTGCCGGAAATCCGAGTAGGGTTCTCCCGCCAACCACGGTGGAGATGAGGCTCGTCCTATTGTCGTAGTTTCCGAAGGACGCTGTGGCCGGAATGCTCACTCCCACCCGGAAGGAGCATGATTGACCGGGTGCGAGTTCGCCACCGGTGAGGGTAAGGACATCTCTCCCAGCGATTTGTGAGTTCGGTCCGCAGATCTCGGCAGGTCGTGCCGGTGTTCCGATTTGGATATCATCAAAAAAGACTTGGGTAACCTCCGTCCCGGAGTTGGATTGGTTATTGTAGGCCCCTAATACAATATCGTGCTCGCCTGCAGCTAAAAAGATGGAGTTGGTGTAAACTCGCCAACCGGTATCTTGATTGACTCCGGCTCCGCCATTCAACTGGCTGAGAGAGTTATTGGCTGCGTTTCCGTAGCGAACTCCATCAATTTCAAGTAAGGCCTGACCGAATTCGTCACCTTCATAGGAAGAATCAAGAAGCATGCGGTAGCGAACACTCACCTCAATTGAACTGGCTTCCGCAACGGTAAAGGTCTTTTTCCAACCACCCGAACTTGCTGGGTTAAAAAAGCCTGTGATAAAGTTTTTGCCGCCAATCGTAACGTCGATACCTCCACCCGAAAATCCACCATTTGGATTAAGTGTTCCATTTGCTGATGCGGGATCGGTGGTTCCTTCAAAGGTATCGTCGACAAAAGCAAAGCCGGCGGTTGGAGAATTGGAAGCAGGCAGAAGATCGAGCGAAAATCCTGCGTCGCTACTGTCGAGTGTGGTTTGATGGAGTTCCACCGCAATCGTGTTTGGCCCCTCGTCGAGAAACCCTGAGAGATCGACTTGGCTGGAGCTTCGGCTGGTTTCTTCTCCGAGCCCTGAGAGGGTGGTCGTAGTGATTAGGCCATCGGGTATTCCTGCGCTGCGAAAGACCTCAGCTCCGTTAATGTAGACGATAGCTCCGTCATCAAAGAGATAATCTAGTATCCAGTTTTTGATATTCGATTGTTCGGCATCAAGAGTGAAATCCTTGCGGAAAAGGTAGGTCGTGACCAAGTTTTGGCCATTGGCTGCTGCGTCGATTCCTCCGAGAACAGCCGGGGTTCCGGGTGGGAAGGCATCGATTACTCCAGCCTGGAAAGGGGCATTGCCCAAGATCCAGGGACCAATATTGGAAGTTGTTGGATTAAATCCAGGATTCGTCCACCCGTTTCCGGATGCGTCGAAAGGATAGTCATCGTTTCGGCCATTTTCGTTTTGCAGTTGGTCAAGATACTGCCAGGAAGAATCTAAGACCGAAGAGCCTGATCCATCGAAGGTGGCATTGACTATGAATCCTCCTTCTTGGGGAAGACTGGTGGCAACGGCACCAGGGAGCATGGCATTAAGATCGTCAGAAAAACTAATATCATTAAAGGTTTCAGTTTGGCTGTTGTTAGTGATGGTGAAGACGAGATCACTTGTCCCTCCGGGATTAATGGTGTCTTTCACAAATGCCTTGGAGAATGAAATGTCGGCAAGGTCTTCAGATGGAATTACCTCGAGAGTTCCACAAGCCCGGCCAGAGCGCCCTGTGTTTCCGTCTGGAAAGCTTGACGAAATATTGCTGGAGATGCTGATGTTTCGTCCTGCGACGAGTCCCACGATATCGAATGAGATGACGCAGGTTTGGCCTGCCGCGAGAGTGGCTCCGCTAAAGTTGATCGTTTGGGAACCTGCGATTGCAGTCAAAGTCGAACCTGGGCAGTTGTTGACGATGTTGGGTTGGCCCGCAACGACAATTCCTGGCGAGAGGTCATCGCTGAATGAGATTCCCACCGCGTCGGTTTGAGATTGGTTTTCGATGGTATAAGTTAAGGTGGTCTGGCCGCCTAGTCTCACCGGGCTTTCGGCAAACGACTTGGTGAAGCCAAGCGCTGGACTCTCTGAAGGAATTCCGATCGTAACAGTTGCGTTTCCGCTATTCCCTGCGCTCGAGGTGAGATCGCCTGAGATAATGTTGAATGGTCCTTCAGCTAAAAGAGTCACTCCAACGCTTGCTGAGCAGCTCGTATTGGCCCCTACTGAACCTCCGGTCAAAATGATTGTATTTCCGCCGTCTGTCGCATCAAAGGTGCCCCCGCAATCGCTGATTGGATTAGCGGGATTGCTCAAGACCACTCCGGCTGGGAGGTTTAGGTTGAATCCTAAGTCGTTTATTGCAGCTCCGCTGTTGTTCTGGATCTCAAAAGTTAGCTCAGCACAGCTGCCGATTCCAACCGCTTCAGGCGATAAGCTCATCGAAAAACTTGGCGCTTGAGCCTTAGCAACAGCTGTAAGCAGCAATGGAGCTACTAACATGCGGAAGACGAATGAGTTAAAAATACGACGCGGGAAAGAGTGGCTGGCGTTCATGAAGTTGAGCGGATTGGAATAGTAAAACGTGATTTTCCTTCGGTTTTTCGAAGATTCGTGTCGATTAGTCGGGGATGGTAAGGGAGAATATAAGACTGCCTGGGGTCTTCTGGATGTAGCTAGTTAATTGCAGCAGCTTTTGTAAGCGCAGCTGCGTTTGTCCCTCCTTCTACGCTTTTTTATCTCAAAAGGTGACAAAAAAAATCGGGGAGGTGGGTTTTGGTCTGTTTCAGCGGTGCCTAGGCGCAAAAGAGAAGATGTTATGTGTTCTTTTTATGAATAAGTCGCGTATCGTTCATCACGAAAGATGGTCATTTTTCCTTCTGAAATTGTTGGCTTTTTGAACAGGGTGGCCTTATCCCGCTGTGTTTTCGGGGCTGTTGTGGTCTCTTTCTTGTCTGCGAAAGCATCTGGAGCCGAAGATCTCTTGGAAAATTATTGCTACTCCTGCCACGACGAGTGGGAACAAAAAGGGGGCTTACAACTCGATGAACTCGGTCAGATGCCCCAAGAATCTCGCTTGGATGTTCTCAATAGAGTACAAGAGCAACTCTATCTTGGACAAATGCCGCCCAAGAATAAGAAGAAGCAACCCACTGAAGCGGAGCGATCAAAGATGTTATCGTGGGTTGCGGCAGAGCTCAAAAAGCATAATGCGTCTACCCTTGAGGGGAAATTGCGCTATCCCAATTACGGGAATCATGTCAGTCACGAAAAGCTCTTTAATGGGGAAATTGTCGCAAAGCCGTATACTCAGGCCCGCCGATGGTTGGTAAGTCCTCAAATCTTCATCGAGCGAATCAATGCGGTTTTTGGTCTCGAAGGAGGGGCCCGCCAGCGTTCTTTTTATGGGGTCACGATTCCGGTCATTCTTCCCGACCATTCCGGCGTGCGTTATTATGACACAACCACTCTTGATGGTGGGCATCTTCTAATGATGCTCACTAATGCTGATTGGATATCAGAGAAGCAGCTTCGTGAGGCGCGGGTCAAGAATGGGGAGGTTAAGTCAAATGAGTTTCCAAACCCAAAGGACAGGTGGAGCCCTCGTAAAACTCCGGAAGCTTTTGAGTTTATTGTGACCAAAAAATCTCCTCCAACCGAAGCGGAAATGAGGGCCGCGATTCACACCCAATATCAGTGTGTTTTACAGCGTGATGCAAACAAGTCGGAGTTGGAGAGGCACCTTAAGCTTCTCAAAGAAAGCATTTTTCTCGCGGGTAACACCGAAGGGCTACGCCAGATGCTAGTGAGTGTTCTCCTAAAGTCCGAATTCATGTACCGTTATGAGTTTGGGGCGGGCGAAGTGGATGAAGCAGGACGGATGAAGTTGTCTCCTCGTGAGGCTAGCTATGCGATTGCTTATGCCCTCAGTGACCGAAATCCTGATGCGGATTTACTCAAAGCGGCGAAGGAAGGCCGGCTCAATACTAAAGAAGATTATCGCCGTGAGGTTAGTCGGATGCTCAACGATGAAAGTTCCTTTGCGGGGCCGGGTGCTCCAGAAGTCAGCGGGAAAGGTCTGAATTCTCATAAAGTTTCACACCCCAAGATCAACCGTTTCTTCCGCGAGTTTTTTGGCTATCCGAACATGACTAAGGTCTTCAAGGACACCAAGCGAAGTGGCGGCTTCTATTCAAATGCCGGGCGTGGCACGGCGGGAACCTCCGGCCATGTCATTGATGAGGCCGACAAGATCGTTGATCATATTTTAAGAAAGGATCAAAACGTCTTTGAGCAACTCCTCACCACGGATGAGTATTTTGTCTACCACACTCGCCCGAACGAGCAAACTGCGGCGATTATTGATCGATGGCGCGAAGCTTATGGTGTCCTTAAAAGCGAGCCTTGGCAGGAAGAACCTGAGCAGGTGAGCTTGAAACACGAACTGCTCCTCAAGCAAAATCTAGGGTTGAAAGTTCCCCAACAGAAAAAAGGCAAGGGACGCCATGATAACACGCTCGTTCGCCTTATGGGATATTTCGAGTCCACCTTTGGACGAGGTAGCACACCTTACACGAATCCACCTTGGGCCCATGGATTTCGTCACCAGTATTCCGAGATCTATAATCTTGCCCCCATCCCAGGATCGAGGGGGGGAGATACCGGCCAAAAAGGTTGGGACTTTCAAGTTAAACAACCATTCAAAATTCAAAATCGTAAGGGGATCCTCACTCATCCAGCCTGGCTTCTGGCTCATTCACAAAATACTGAAACTGATCCGGTCCGGAGAGGAAAGTGGATCCGTGAGAAGCTCCTTGCCGGTTACGTTCCCGACGTCCCTATCACGGTGGATGCACAAATTCCCGAGGATCATCACAGGACTCTTCGCGAGCGTCTTGACGAGGTCACCTCACCGCAGGAATGTTGGAAGTGTCATGTCCACATGAACCCCCTTGGCTTAACCTTTGAAATGTTTGATGATTTTGGTCGTTTTCGGACTGCCGAGGCTCTGGAGCATCCTGAAAATTTGATGAAAGCGGGAAACGGAAAAACCTCAGCTAGTGTTTACAAGACCAAGCCTCTGAACATCTCCGGGGTCCTCAAAGGGACGGGGGACTCTAAGCTCGATGGTGAAGTAAAAGATGCTTATGACTTAATCGATCGTCTCGCCAAATCACGGCGGGTCCGCCAATCGATCATCCGGCATGCTTTCCGCTACTTCATGGGCAGAAATGAACTGCTTTCCGACTCACAAACTTTGATTGATGCCGAGATCGCTTATGCCAACAATGGTGGCAGCTTTAAGAATGTTATTACCTCGCTGTTGACTTCCGATTCGTTCATTTACCGAAAAGAAACCCAATCATCCCAATGAAAAGCCGAAGAAAGTTTCTAAAACAATCCATATTGGGCGCTGGCTCGATGGCAATGACTCCAGGCCTATTTGCGGCCAACCCTAAAGGCAAGGCGCCCAGAAGATTCATCTTCATTCATAAAGGGAATGGGTTGTTGCCCAACACTCTCGTTCCTTCAACGCTTGAAGGGGTAGAGCTTGAGAAGGAGAAACGTAAGGAAGCTTTCGAGGTTTCGTTGGATGATCACGAGCTTCCGGAGTGGATGGGTGCGCTGAGCGAGCACAAGGGGGAGATGACGATTCTCCAAGGACTCTCGGGTAAGATGTGCACCACTGGTCACCACACTTGGCAGTCTTCGCTCGGAGTTTACAAGGCGAACGAAAGACTCAGCTCTATCAAGTGGGCCACTGTTGATTTTGAACTCGCCAAGCTTTTTCCATCTTCGCTTGAGCATATTGAGTTGGCCTGTTTTCCGAGTGGTGGCGGAAATTCACGCGGCAATATTAATGGAATTGAGAAAGGCTTTTCGGCACGTGGGCCACAGCAGCCCAACTACGCTTTCGGATCACCTAAAGTTGCCATCGAGGAGCTCTTCAAATCTGTTTCGGGTGATAAAGAATCGAAGATTCAGTATCAACTTGAACGACGCCTGTTGGAGTTTGCGGCGATGGGCGAGGGGGCGATGGCCGAGGAGCTTCGTGGTCTTGAGAAAGCGAAAGTAAAGAACTACTCAGACTCGATCGAGAACATCCGGGAGCGTAACCGTAAAATGGACGCGATGTCCGATGTCATTCGCAAGCACGCGCCACGCCTCGATGATAAATATTTTGCCGACGACCTTAACACAGTGGACCGCCAAATCGGCCATGCTGAGATTGCTCTTTCAACCTTGATCTCAGGTATGACCAATGTCGTTACCCTGACCGCGGACGAGTTGGGAACGATTTACACTGGGGTCACCGACATCGAGAAAGAAAGCGTGAACCTACATGACGTAGGCCATGGAAAGCCGGTTGGGAAATTTGAGGCGCTCGAGGTGCGCGAGAAGGTTCGCCGCCACCATATGAGCCTAATTGACCGTTTAGTCAGTCGCCTCAAATCGGTCCCCGAAGACGGGGGCACAATGTTCGACAATACGATGCTTCTTTACTTCCCTGACAATGGTGAGACACACCACAGTAAGGGAACAGAGTGGCCGTTCATCGTAATGTCTGGTAAGAATTCCCAGCTTGATATCACCGGAAAATACATTCGTTTGCCGCACTATGGCAAGAAAGGTCACAAGACTCTGGGGAATTGGTACACTTCCATCTTGAATGCCTACGGAAGTTCAATCGAGCACTATGGTGCGATTGATACCGGCTTGGCACACATGAATCAAAAGGGCGTGATCGAGTCCTTTCTTGGCTAGGGTGATACGCTGGAATAGGTTCGTTTTCTTGCGATTGCTAGGATCGTTGTTCCAGTGAAAGCTAAGCTTATTTGAATGGGGGGATAATTGTTTTCCAGCCACGATGACCATGTTGTCGCCAATTTTGAATCCAAGAGGACCGAAGCATTCATAAATTAAACTCTATCGAAAGTGCTTTTCGATAAGAGAGCCCCTACAGGAGCGTAGAACATCTAATCATGAAACTGAAGAAGACAAAACAATTGATCTCATTTTGTGCCACTTTCTCTCTGATCGGAGCAGTTGCCAATGCAAAGAAGCCCGAAGAACAGGCGGGTTACGACAAGTCGAAAGACCTTGGGGTGAATGCTCCCGAAGGTGCCGACACGCCTTTTGATGGCACAATGGAATCGATTAAAAAGAACTGGGAAATGTGGCCTAAGAGCGACATGGACATTACTTGGAAAATCGTGAAGAGCCCCACTGATGACAGCAAGGTGCTCATGACCGATGGTGGCAAGAGGTGGGGAACCCATGACTTGGTGACCAAGAAAAAGTATCACGATTTCGAGGGTCACGTGGAGTTCGTCATGATGGGCGCACGTGGTGATGGCAAGGCCGGGGGCTATGCCAATAGCGGAGTTTACATGCAGAATCGTCACGAGCTGCAGATCGAATCACCAAAGGGCAAAAATATCGCGGATCCATATGGCTGGAAGATCGGACCTCACGGAATCGGCGCGGTTTGCATGGAGCATGTCCCCAAGGGCAATGCCTGGCGTCCGAATGGTGAATGGCATTCCTACCATTTTCTTTTCAAGGCCGGCGAATGGGAAGGCGAAAAGATGAAGGAGCCCGCTCGTCTCACCCTCTGGTGGAACGGCATTAAGGTTCATGATAATGTGCCCGTGAAACATGCCAATGGTGGCGTAAAAAATGGCTCAAGTGATGAATCCCTCAAGTTACAGGAGCACGGACAAGATGTGCGTTTCCGAAATATTTGGATCAAGGAAATTAAATAGACTGATTTCAATTTTAGACTTTTCCGCAATGGTCTTGTGCCATTGCGGTTTTTATTGCACCGCAGCTGGCCCCCAGATTTTTTTCATGACGGCGAAGGCTTTTGGGTCATGCTCTTTAAGTTCTGCTGCAACGAATGGGTAGAAGTCGTTGCGGTAGAGGTAGGCTTCGGTGGCCTCCGCGAAATATTCCTTGTGGTTGGTTGCGCCGTAGTGCCTGACGGTGCGACCGGTGAAAAGTTTGACTCTCTCAAGAATGCCTTTTTTCATGGCAGCATCATATGACGCGATGATTGTTTGCTCGCCGAATCCGAGAACCTGATCGTGGTAGGCATGAGCTAGCTCGTGCAGGATAACGGCGGGGTGTTTGAGCATTTGATCGCGGGAGAAAAGTGCGGAGGCATTAGTGATATGAACTTTTTTGGCGAGACGAGGGTCATAGCCGCGATCTTTGAGCCAGCCAGCACCGGGGTGATATTGCATTGCGGTGAGCTCAGGATGTTTGTTTTCCAGCCAGATTTCCATTTGCTGCATTTTGGCGAGTTGCTCTTCGGGGAGGAGAATACAGATGCGTTGAAGGTGGTTGGCGAGCATCTTGAGGGCTTTACGCCCTTTTTCAGCATGCGCTCCATTCTCAAGGAGGGCGGGATCAACGTGCACGTTCCAGCCTTCAATCTCCTTTTGCACAGGCTCAATCCAGCCGACTTTTTCGGGACGAGCGTTTTGCTTTTTATCACCAAAGGCGAACCAGGCGGACGAGATGAGGATGAAAAGAGGAGCAAAGAGCTTGAGGAATCGCAGGGAGCGAGAAGGAGGGATTATAGATTTCAGAGACATGGGATGATAGTTGGGCTTGTGTCGTTACGTTGTCATGCTTCTAGGTATTGCACCAGCTCCAGGAAACCTTTTGACTGAATTTATGAAACACTTTGCGCTCTCCCTCCTCTTGTTGTTCCCTTTGCTGGCCCGCGCCGATAAGAAGCCGAACATTCTCATGTTATTTGCGGATGATCTCGGTCGTTATGCCTCAGCTTATGCGTCCAAGAACCAGCCTTCGGCGAACGATATCATTTCGACGCCCACTTTCGACCGGATTGCTAGGGAAGGAGTTCTAGCCACTAACGCTTTTGTCTCGGCCCCTTCTTGCTCGCCGTGCCGGGCGTCTTTAATTTCAGGCCGTCATTTTTTCACTAATGGTTCCTGTTCGCAGCTCCATTATCGTTGGCACGGGCCAGAGGCTTCGGATCCCTGGGCTGAGATTTCGGGTTACGCAAAAATCCTTGAAAAGAGCGGGTATCATATCGGGGTAACTCATAAGGATCATGTGAGGGGGAAAAAATTTGGGCCGCAGTTCAACAAGGCGGGGCGCAAGGTGAATGGATTTTCGCAATATGTCAGCAAGGGCGGCGAGATTCCAAAACGAAAGGAAGATCTTTATGAAGAGTGCCGAGCTAATTTTCGGAGCTTCCTCGAGAAGCGAGATAAGAAGCAGCCTTTCATGTATCACTTTCATCCGACAAATCCACATCGGTCTTGGACGAGGGGCTCGGGTAAGAATCTTTGGGATCTCAATCCTGAGAAACTGAAGGGCAAAATGCCTCCATTCCTTCCTGATGTTCCCGTGGTGCGTGAGGATCTAGCTGACTACCTTGGTGAGGCGATGGCATTTGATGAATGCTGCCGGATTCTCCTTGAGGAACTCAAAGCGACCGGGGAATACGATAATACCTTGATTGTGATTTCGGGCGATCATGGCGCGCCTGGTTTTCCGCGCGGCAAAACGAATTGTTATGACTTTGGAGCACGGGTTCTTTTTGCGGCGCGTTGGCCTGGGCACATCCAATCCACCCAGATTTTGAAGAAGCCGATTTCGTTGATTGATCTCGCTCCCACCTTCTTAGCGGCCGCTGGGCTAAAGAAGGCGGACACGATGCACGGCGAAAATCTTCTCCCAGCGTTGCGTTCCGGAGATCATTCCGGTCTCCGTTCTTGGGCCTTAATTGGGCGAGAGGTTCATGTTGAAACTGCGCGTGACCGTCAGCTCCCTTATTCGATACGCTCAATCCGGACGGCCGACCATCTCTACATTATCAACTTTACTCCTGATCGTGCTCCGATGGGTGATTTGCTGGCGCTCGAAAAGGGCCCGATGACTTTCAGCGAGCTTGCGGGAAAAACCCGCCTGACTTATGCCGACGTGGATGCTGGCCCGACTAAAGCTTGGATGATTTTGAACCGGGATAAGCCCGAGTTCAAATATCATTGGAATCTTGGCTTCGGCGCCCGCCCGGCGGAGGAGCTTTATGAGCTGAAAAGCGATCTTCATCAGGTCAATAACCTGGCAGGTGATACGAAATACAAAGCGGTGAAAGCCAAGTTACGTGCTCAGCTCATGGCCGAGCTAAGAGAGCACAATGACCCGCGTTTGAATGGCGACCAATTCGACTACCCTCCTTATTGCGAAGAGGGGTTGAACAAGTGATCAAGGTTTCTTGGAAGCATCCGATTAGGCAGTCTCGGGCATGAACGTCGGCATCGTTACTCCACTTGGGGCTTTCGCTTCACCGAGGACTTGGCTGAGGTGGATTTCGCAATTTCGGGCTCCAAGTTTGTAGAGATTTTGAATCAATTCGGTTTCACTTGCTGGAACAAGGAAAAGTGGGGTTTCGTGGCCAAACGTAGAAAGCTGGGCGATGATGAGCGCAAAAGCGGCTTTTTGATCTAGCATAACGCCTGGCCCAAGCATTCGGCTGCCAGGGTGATCTATCGAGAATAAGAAGCCCGTGAGCTCCCCATCAGTTTCAAAAACAAATCCCCGCCAGGTCGAAGTATTGTCACTGAGAAAATACCGCCAGTCCTTTTCCCGGGAGATCTCGCTAACCTGGGCCTCGAGCGCAAGGATGGCGGGAAGATCCGCAAGCTTTGCGGCCCGGACGTTTGAGGGGACAGGTGGCAGGACGGTCTCAGCCGGAATGATCATGTCTTGATAGATTACGAGAGGCCGGAATTTCGCCCGTGTGTAGAGCGAGTAAGAATCGAGATTTAAAGCGCTCGAAACGAGGCGGACTGGCTTTTTACCAGCCCGTTTTATGATCTCTTGCAAGAGGGTCCGCGCAACGCCTTGTCCGGTAAAAGTCGGATCGGCATTCATGATTCCAACCGAGAAATGAGTTTTCCGTGGGTGGTAAAAGCAAGATCCTGCAATCACCCCATCGATTTCTGCGATTAGACAGCACCCAGGATCTAGAGTTTCGTAGACTTCGGGGAAGATCCGGCAGATTAAGGGATCGCTACCGCCAAAACACTTCCGGTTAAGATTTTTTTGATACCAGTTGTTTGTGGAATTAAAAATGAGATGAGCCAATTGATCCCACTCGGTGGTTTGGAGGGTTCGAATCTTCACAGCTCTTCAATAGCGGATTTTAATCTTCAACAGCAGATAAATTGAAGAAAATCCGGCCGATCACCATCGCTTGTCATTGGGAAAAAACTTTTTTGCTTTGCGATGAAGCATGACAATCCATCAAGAACAGTTAGATTAAACGGATTCCGATACTAATGAGTGACGCTATTAAAAGACTTATTGTTCTCAGCCTCGTTTTTGTGGCCGCGTTTGTTTCGGTTCACGTATTCCGCGCTTGGCGTGATGGTCAGCCCATTTTTGGGTTTGGTGGCAAGGAGTCCGACCAGCAGTTTGCTCCTGAATATGCGACCTTACAGTCTAAGTCCGCCATTGATCCTAGCCTTGTGCCGGGGCTGATCACGGCCGATGAAGAGATGGTTGAACTTGTCGACCGAGTGACACCTGCGGTGGTGAGTATTGATACTGAAATTCTGAAGCGTGAGCGTGTCATTGATCGCTATCGTGGGCGGATTTACGAACGTGACCGCGTCACGCCGGGTCTCGGGTCTGGTGTAATTGTATCGGAAGAGGGGCATGTGATTACGAATCACCACGTTATTGAGGGCCACCGAAAAATCAGGGTGACCTTGCACGACGGGAGGTCACTCCCAGCCACCTTGATCAATTCGGACAAGCTCTTAGATATTGCGGTGCTACGAATCAAGAGTGGCGACCCTGATGAAAAATTCTATCCTTTGAAATTTGGTAATTCCGATGCCGTACGCGTTGGCCAGCTTGCCATTGCGGTTGGAAACCCCTTCGGGTTGGGAGAATCCGTAACAGTGGGGCGTATCTCGGCGAGGGATCGGTCCCTATCGGATAATCAGCGCGATCTTTTCCAAACAGATGCCGCAATCAATCCTGGTAATTCCGGGGGGCCGCTGCTCAATCATCTCGGTGAAATTATCGCGATCAATGTTTCGATTTACACCGAGGATCAGGAAAATCCTGGCTTTCAGGGGATCGGGTTTTCCATCCCTGCTAATGATGTTATGCGGACTCTGGAGTATATTCTCGATAAAGGTCGCCCCATTCACGGCTATCTTGGTTTGGCGACTCGCGATTTAAAACAACACGTTGCGAGCGATCTAAACTACTCTGGACAAGGGGTTTTCGTGTCCGGCGTAACCCCAAATTCTCCAGCTTCAAAAGCTGGTTTGGAGCCTTATGACATCATTTTAGCTTTTCAAGGAGAGGGGGTGACCAACGCTCGTGGATTACTCAATCGAATCCGACGGTCGAAAGTGGGCGCCGACAGTGAGATCAGTGTTTGGCGAAAGGATGAGGTGATCAATTTAAAGGCAATCGTCGGGGAGGCTAATCCATTCGAGCAAGGGCAACAGATAGCCGAGAACGCTCGTCTGGCGTCGGATCGGGCAATTTTAAATGCCATTGGAATTGCGGTCAGGGACCTTCCTTCGGCCTATCAACATCAGGGGGGTGTTTTGGTCCAACAGGTTGCTTCTGGCAGCCTTGCAGATCAAAAGGGGGTTCGAGCCAACGACTATATCCTCGAATTTAATGGTCAGCGGATTAGTGATAGTCAGCAGTTTTATTTCAATCTGGTGTCGGGAGCTGCTGTGACCGATACTACCCTAAGGATTCGTCGTAATAACCAGCCATGGCGTAACGTTACCTTTCCTAGGATTCCAAGAATTAAAGAGCCGACTGATTAAACACCCAATTTTGCAATGAGCACCTACGACTCCTCTGAACCTCGTTCAAATTTTGGTTTGTTTGTCTTTTTGGCTTTTTTGGCTGCCGCTCTCATAGGAATTGGATCTTATCTTTTCCAGTCGAGTAGTTCGGAGGAGCCGGCTGCCATCAAACCTGCTTCGCCTGAAAGTCCGGAGATGAAAACGGTTGTCAAGGAAGTGGAGCCGAAACCATTTGACCCCTTCGATACAGAACCCGAGCCCGAGCCCGAGCCTGTTGATACGGTGGCCCCACCGACGCCCGAGCAAATTCTGGTTGATGCCGGAATGGGTGCGGCTGAGCTTAAACCCGAGGTTCTTCTTGAGAAAATCGGAAAATCTCTCGAGGAATCTGATTTGGAAAAAGCTAGCATGCTCATTGGCCGCAAGGCTCTTGATGAATCCCAGCTTGAGGGACTGCGTAAATTAGCGGCAATCGGAGATTTTCGTCTCAGTTCGATGGATCCGGTCATGGAAATTGGAGAACTAGAAGCAAATCGGAAGTCTCGCTGGGCGTTAAATTTTGAGGGTGAAAAAGGGGCTCGGATTTACTTTGACTTGCTCCGGGGAAACACGGGAGGTTGGGGAGTCGAAAAAATGAAGCTGTTTGACCAAGAAGCTCCCGGGAGAGCTATCTTTGGCGACTCGCTCGGGATTACAGATGCTTTTCTTCGTGCGGTGTTAGAGCAGAATTTTGATGATGCCAAATCGCTTGTAGACCCTGAATCTGTTTCAGATGCTAAGATTGCAGGGCTTTGTATTATCTTTGAAGAGGCCAAATATCGACTCCGGACTCAGAAGCCGCTGCGGGCTATGTTTAATCGCGAGCTGACTGCTGGTTTCATTGCGCATGTTGAAGATGAGGCTGGTGAAAAAGCCGCTGATTTTGGTCTCAATGTGCAGCGGAAGGCGATCGATCAACCATGGCAGGTGACCGAGGTAAATCTCGATTCACTCCTCGCTGATTACGCGGATCGTGTGGCTGGGGGTGATGTGCATTACACTCCGCTTATCAAGAATCCAACCGGTGGTGATACTTTGATTCTCTATTTCGGGTTTGATGAAGATGTGCTTACGCCAAGAACCGAGCGTCAGCTTGATATCGTAGCTGGGCTTTTGAAAACTGATCCTGACAAAGAGCTTACCCTCTCTGGTCACACCGATTCATTAGGAACAGATCAATATAACAATAAACTCTCGGAGCGCCGTGCGGGGGCAGTCGAAAAATATCTTCTTAACCTTGGAGTTCCCCGAAAGCAGATTGTGGCTCTAGCGGAGGGTGAGGCGAAACCTCGTCGACCGAATTCCACGGCCGATGGTGAGGATAATCCCTCTGGTCGCCGCGCAAATAGGCGAACTGAGATCTACTTGGACTTTTAGGACTTTGGGAGCCGCCGTAAGGTGAATTGAGTGAAGGCGAGATTTTGGTTTTGGCTACTTGGGGAGTCTTTCCGCAAGTTCGGTTGCTAAGTCTGGGTTTTCTTTAGCGATGTTTTTAGTCTCTCCGGCCGGTGACGTGTTGTCGTAGAGTTCAATGTGTCCTTTGCTGTGTTTAATCAGTCGGTGGGTTGCGGTGCGGATCGTATTGGCTTTGCCATTGTAGGAGATGGCAGTGTTATCGGAGGCAGCTTTTGGATTCTTGAGGAGAGGGAGGAGACTGGAACCGTCTAGGAAGTCGGGTTTTTTAAGATCGACGAGGTCGCAGAGGGTCGGGAAGAGATCGATAGTTTCTACGATAGAATTTGTGATCTCACCGGGTTTTTGAATGACGGGGTCTACGATGATCAGGGGTGAGCGCAGGGATTCCTCAAAGAGGGAGTGCTTCCCCCAAATGGCGTGCTCGCCGAGGTGCCAGCCATGATCACCCCAGACAATAATAAGGGTATTTTTGCGGAGGCCGAGTTCGTTGAGGCGGTTGATAATTTTACCAACCTGGGCATCTGCGTAGCTTACACAGGCAGCATAGTGTTTACGGACTGCGAGAGCAAAGGCGGGATCCGTGTTAGGATTTTTCCCCCAGCGGTTGTATTTCATGAATTCGCCAGAGCCGTGCCAGGTTGTTTGGCCTTCGGGCTTCTTGGGGTGGGGGATAGGAGGGAGCTTGGCATCTTTGTAGTGCTCCATATATTTGGCGGGTGCGCCAAAGGGGAGGTGGGGGCGGAGGATACCGGTGGCAAGGAAGAATGGTTTATCGGCTTTTGAAAGTAGGTCGAGTTGGTTGAGGGTCTCATGGATGGCAGGGCCATCGGGGTAGATTTCATCAGGGCCTACGACGGACTGGAAGAGGTCCATATCTTTGGCGTTTTTACGGATCTCGCCGTTAGCGAGGCCGTGCATCCAGCCGCGCGGGTGTTGCCATTTACCGGAGGGGAGAAGGTGGCGATCCCAAGATTTGGGCATTTCGGGTTTGGAGTCGTCGTCCCAGTCTTTGCCGCCGCGTCCGCCTGGGTGGTGGCTGACTTTGCCAACTGAAACGGTGGTGTAACCGTTCTCACGAAAATAGGCCGGAAGAGATGGATTTTTGATTTTGTTGGCGCGAGCGAAGAGAGCTCCGTTTCCTCCGGGGCCATAGGTGCCGGTAAGAAGAGCGTAGCGCGAGGCTCCGCAAGTTGGGGCTTGCACGTAGTGGCGAGTAAAGGCTCGGCCGCGGTTAGCTAGGGCGTCGATATTTGGTGAGTGGATGTAGTCGACGCCGAAGCTTTTGAGTTCTGGGCGAAGGTCATCTATACAAATAAGGAGGATGTTTTTCTCAGCAAAAGTTTTGCTCCCTAAGATAAAAAGAACGAGGAGGATTCTCATAAGCAAGAAGCTTATGAAAGCAATCAGGCAACGTCACTTTGAAATCTTAATTCTAAAAAATTGTTTTGCGCCGGATCGAGGATCAGTTCACGGATTTCTAAGGCTCCGTTCGTGAAGGGTGTCCACTATCCAAGTCTTCAGGCCAGTGCCATCGTTGATGGTATATTCGCTAGCGGCTTGTGCCTTGCTAGCGAGGTTTCATAGAAAGAGAACGAGAATTAGAAGGTGAGGCATGGCGGAGGTGCTGGCTCTGTTAAGAATGAGACACGAATTGGAAACAGGGGGTGGGGAAATTTAATCCACGTTTTCTCGTGGGGAGCTCATATTTTTGTCATGACTTTGCTCATGGGTGAAATATTAACTCCTGAAGAGGTGGCGCAGAGCTTAGAGGGACTGAAGTCTTGGGCCATTGTGGATGGCCAGTTGATCAAAGTTTTTAAGTTCGGAGATTATTTGGAGGGAATTGAGTTTGCAGGACGATGTGGGAAGATCGCGGAGGAGATGAATCATCATCCCGATCTATTGATTCAATGGCGGAAGGTCACGGTTTCGATATCGACGCATTCGGCGGGGGGATTGACGGCTCTGGATTTTAAGTTTGCGAACAAGATTGAAGGGTAAACTTTCAATATTGGGATTTTGAGACAAAGCGCTGGGGCGATCGGTTAAAAGTCATCTTGTTTAGAGGCGGAGCATTTCGAAGGTGGCGATCCCGTTGTTGACGGCGTGCATCCAGACGGGGACCCAGAGGTTTCCTGTTTTTTCGCGGGCAAGCCCGAGGATTAGACCAAGGCAAAAAATGTAGGCGATGATGACGAGGGGATATTGAACGTGAAGAATAGCCCAGAAGAAGGAAGTCAGGATAAGGGTTCCCCGCAGGCCGAGTTTAGAGGCCCGCCAGCCCCGCCAGAGTGCCCCGCGAAACATAAATTCTTCAACAAGTGGGGCTCCGATAGCGACTCCGAGAAATAAGAGGATTGGGAATTGGGTTGTGTTTGCCATGGTCACCATGGATTCGTCTGGCCCATCGATTCCAAGAAAGGGGGCGAGAAGTCCAAAAAGGAGATAGCAGGCAATGGTGATGGCAGCCCAAAATGGCCACTGCCACCATTTGACCCGGTTGTTGCCCAAATATCCCCAACCGGTGTAATTTGGACGAAACTTCCCGACCATCCAGCAAAGTGGGCACACGAAAAATATTGAGATGAAAGCGACTGTTCCAGCGATATCACCATCTAAGGCGAGTGCGAGCAAATCACCGTCAGTAGCCTCGGGATTGCCCATGTTGTTAAAAAGTCCTCTTTGAAAAGCTGCGACGAGGATGCCAATGCTAACCACGAATTGCCATGCGAAGAAAATGACGACGGCCCAGAGCAAGGTCCACCAACCATTCCAAGGAGTTTTTGTAACTTCTGGTAAAGGGGGAGGAGTGACGATAGAAGTTGCGGAGGGGTAGGGATCTTCCTTCATAGGTTGTTTGGGCTGCGAGGCTGGCTAGTGGTTCTGGAAGAGTAAATGCCGATTTGCCAAGCGAGATATGAAAAACGGGTGGCGTTTTTGAGGAGTGTGGGCAAGGGTTCGGCATGCTTCGAGTGAATGGAGAGTTGGTCGATCAGGAATTGGTGGAAGAAACGTTTCATCGTGTGAAGACGGCTGAAGAGCAAAGAGTTCAAGTTTCGTGCTGCGAGCGTGATCCAGAATTTTATGAGCAGGCTGAACAGGAGGTTGCCGATTCTATCTTGATTGCGCAGGAAGCGGAGAAACGATTTGAAGAGATCCCGGAGGAAGAGGTGACGCCCAAGCTCAAGCAAATGATTG
>Ga0228615_1000174_pt1 | contig 37275 bp, 30 predicted proteins | sample 16DmetaG_FD_190530 | JGI IMG/M metagenome (GOLD analysis project Ga0228615, IMG submission 190530) | Seawater microbial communities from Monterey Bay, California, United States - 16D | ecosystem: Environmental > Aquatic > Marine > Coastal | place: USA: California | collected 2016-10-17
TCCCAAACGGAGGGTTTTTTATTACAGCCAGATATTATCAGATTAGGAAGAATGTATTTTTTGTATAGACTCATGAATTTTTAATTGATATACGGTTAACAATTTAAATATACAAATAAGCGGTTTAGGTTAATTCCAATGATATAGCAATAATAAGATGATTTATTTTATAAATCGTTAAAATTTATTCACAAAATAAAGTAGTATCATAAAAATAGGATCTTTATAACATTTACGTATTACGATTTAAAATAGGGTTAAATAATTTTACTAGGAATTAAACCATAAACCAAGATGAAATTAATCCTCACATTATTTTTATCTCTATTACCAGTATTTTCTTTTGCTCAATCATTGATTTCAGGAAAAATAATAGATGATAAAAAACTTCCAATACCCTTTTGTAATATTTTATTAATTGATCCTGACGGAAAGAGCAATTATGGGGGATCAACGACTGATGAAAAAGGGACCTTTGAAATTGAAACCGATGTTCTAGGTATCTATAAAATAAAAGTACTAAATATTGGCTTTGAAGAATATTTATCTGAAAATCTTCAAATAAAAGATGACGGGTCGGTGTTCGACCTTGGAGAAATAGTATTAAATGAGGAAGCATTCGCATTAAATGGTGTAAATGTTATTGGGAAAAAAGCTCCGATCCAAAAAAAAATTGATAGAACAGTAATTAATCTCGAAGATGACCCAGGAACAACTGGATCTACAATATTAGATGTCTTGGAAAGAACTCCTGGGGTTATTGTTGATAGACAAAACGAAAGTATTAGTATGCTAGGAAAAGGTGGGGTTAATGTAATGATAAATGGAAAATTAACATATATGCCTTCTTCAGCATTAGTTCAATATTTAAATGGTCTAAACGCTGAAAATGTTAAATCAGTCGAACTCATTACAACTCCTCCCTCAAAATTTGATGCAGAGGGTAACGCAGGATTTATAAATATTGAACTTAAAAAAAATCTTGATCAAGGATACAATGGCAATGTTACATTGTCATCAACTTATGCTGATCAAAAACCCTCAAACAATCTTGGGACAAACTTTAATTTAACAAACAACAAACATTCATTATCTCTTAATTATTCTGGAAATAGAAGAGACATTCCTATTAATGGTAGAATAGATAGAACCTATCCGTTAGGGGATGAAATTATATCAACAGCAATTGAAGCCGTTAGAGATAATAGGAGATCTATTCATAATCTGCGTTTTGCATACGATTATATGTTAAGTGATAAATTTGAACTAGGAACTTCTGTTGTGGGATATTCCAATAAATATACCATGACCGAAGAAAAAACAGCTACTCATTCTTATGGAAATAATAATCAAGATATTTATTTTACTGATGAAAGTAATTTATGGGAAAGTGCTCAAGCATCAGTTTTTTTAAAATATAATATTGATGAAGAAACCTTTTTAAATTTGAATTTTGATAGGTTAGCTTATTCAAATTATCAACCTGTTAATTATGATATTAATTTATCTGGTTTTGAAAACAACCTCATTTTTACAACGACAAAAGAATCTCCATTTAATATTTCAGTTCTTAGTCTTGACTTCGAAAGAAAATTTAATGGAGGAATAAAATATTCTGGGGGAATAAAAGCAGTAGATAATGAATTTACAAACAGAAACGATTTAATAAGTGTTGAAAATATTTTTTCTGGATTTTCAAATGATAGTTTTTTAAAAGAAAATGTTTTAGCGGCATACTCCCAAATCAATTTAAATTTATCAAAAAAAATCGCTCTGCAATCTGGAGTAAGGTATGAACAAACTATTACGGATATAAATGATTTATCGACAAATAATTTAATTGTCTCTAGAAATTATGGAGACTTTTTCCCTTCTGTTTACCTAGGTTATAAAATTGATGATATTAACAATATTAATATTTCCTTAAGCCGAAGAATAAATAGACCAGCATTCACTGATCTGGCCCCCTTCACTTTTTTTGTTGATATTGATCAGGCTTTTCAAGGTAATGTGGAATTATTACCATCTTACACAAATAATATAGAATCTAGCTATAGGTTTAAAAACTTTTTATTTACAGCTCAATACTCAGAAGAAAAAAATGTTATATCAGGGTTTCAACCACAAATAGACAGTGAGACCGGCTTTATCACAATAATTCCAAGAAATCTTGATAAACAGAAATCGGCAAATATTCAGCTAAGTTATTCCGCTTATCCAATTCAAATATGGAACTTAAGAGTTTTTTCTTCATACACATATTCAAAATTAGAACATCAACTTGAGGATTCATTTTACAGCAATTCTAATTCAAGTGTGAGAATTACATTAAATAACAGTATTGAATTAGGTAATAATTTTAGCTTTCAGATATGGGGCTATTACAATTCTAGATCTATTTTTGGGCTAAATGAAACATTACCTCGTGGCTCACTTAATCTTGCCATTCAAAAGAAACTTAAATCCTTGACCTTAACCTTAAATGGAAATAATTTACTCGATACAGAGCATTGGAGGTTTGAAACAAATAATCCCAATGGAGAATTTAATCAATCCTTTGACCTAGATTTTAGACCTCCTCAAGTTAAACTTTCGGCAATTTATAATTTTGGCAATCAAAATTTAAAAGCAAAAAAGATTAATCAAAATAAGGGCTCTTCCAGAATGAATGTCGGCGGAAATTAACTTTATAGAATAGGCATATCTTCTTCATTAAGTTCAACAAGAAAAACACAGAGTAGAAATATTCTAGATTTTTTATATTCGTAGCTTATTAATCATAAATCAATTAAAATGAAGAAAATAATCTTGTTATTTTTAATTCCGATCATGATTTTATCATGTCAAACAACTAATGAAGAAGAAAAATCTGCGGGTGTTTGGGTTTTAAGTGGGGATAAATACACTCTTGGTTCTGATCGAGATGTCGAAATTGTTAAAAAAATGATTAAATCATTTAACGATCTAAATACAAATGAATTATCTGAACTTATTGCTGATACAATAAACTTTTATCCTTTTAACTCACCCATTGCAATTAAACTCCCCAACAGTGCCATGGAAACTTTTACAAGTCAATATGATTCTGTTGAAACAAAATCAATCCATTTTTTACCCTACTCAAATGATGCACAAGGCAAAAGGATAGTCCAAACCATTCAGAATGAAAATTTATATTACAAAGATGGAAGAATAGATAGTCTTCATGTTCTCAATCTTTGGTTTATTAACAATGAAAATAAAATTTATTCCATTCGTCAATTTAATGCTGCTTGGGGTAACAATTAAAATTCTTTAAATATATATTTAAACACCCTCCCAAGTGGAGGGTTTTTCTTTCACCCCAATGGATACAACCCAAATCCCTTCAAATCCATTGATATTTATGCCTTAACATAAGATTCTTTGTAGTGGTTTTAGGGGGGAGTTGTTAGGGGAAAGTTTGTAGTGTGTTTTGAAAAAAACTCCATTCTCTATATCTTAGAAGTATTATTAATCATAAATCAATTAAAATGAAAAAAATAGTATTATCAATTTTAGGCTTATTTATTTTCAATATTTCTTTTTCTCAAGCAGTATGGATGGAAGAGATTACATTGAATGAGGGTATGGAAAAAGATTACATAAAATTTGAAAATATGTATTCAAGTGCCCATGAAAAAGTACAAAAAAATGGTGAAAAAGCAGGGTGGTTCTTGTTTAAAGTAGTACCAACTGAAGAGGGAGCTCAATGGCCACCAAACAGTTCAACGCCTTGGTGTGATTTCGTTTTATTTAATATTTTCAGTGATGACTCACAGCTTGATGGTGACTGGGGTATGGGTAGCAATAAAAAAGAGACAGAGGCATTTGTTCGTAAAGCAAATTATGGAAAGATGAAAAACTCTGAAATGACAAGACTTTTTAAAATGGCAAATAAGTTCAGAAAGAAAAGTACAAGTTATACTCTTAGAGGAGTAGATTCCACTATTGACATTGGTCCAATTAAAGTAGGAGATAGAGCAACATTATTGGGAGTAGAACAGCTTAATGAAGATTATGAAAAGTATGAATCTGAATTTTTCAAAACTTATCATAATAAACAAATCACCGATGGCACTAGGTTAGCTTGGTATCTTAATAAAATTTCTGAAAGAAGTGAGAATGCGTATCAGCCAATTACTCATGTAATTTTTGAAAGATTTAATCCAGATGCACAACCAAGTAATAATTCAGAACCAACTTTTACTGAAGAAATGATGTTTAAAAACGGTCAAGCTTCAAGAAAGGTTCATGGCGGATTGATTCTTGAATTGGTAAATTTTAAGCAGTAAAGTCAAAAATAAAATTAGACTTAATCCCTCCCAAGCGGAGGGTTTTTCTTTTGCACCAATGGATACAACCCAAATCCCCTCCAATCCATTGATATCATTGCCTTAACATAAGATTCCTATGCAGTGGTTTTAGGAGGGGAGTTGTTTTAAAAAACGATTTTTCTATTGAAACAGGTGCATGGGATTTGATATGTAATGCATTCTCTATATCTTAGAGGTGATATTAGTCATAAATCAATTAAAATGAAAAAACATTTTTTTATAGTATTGCTTTTTCCATTAGTTGGATTTTCCCAAAATGTTGATATGTGGCATTTTTCTGTTCCCTTTGATGAAAAAAATATATACGAAGTAACTGAAAAAATAACTGTTCGCGAAAGTAATGTCAAAAGCTGCTGAAAATAAATTAATAAACGAGTTTAGAGAAAGTTATCAATTATGAGTAAAAAATATATTTTGCCTTTAGCAAGTTTCGATGTTCATTTATCAAATCTCAGAAATTTAAATGCCGAGTTTAAGTTAGATAATGATATTTCAGATTTGATTAACATCATAAATCCCAGTTATTGGTCAACTGATATGACTATGGATATTTTTAAAAAAAATTATGACGCCTTAGTACTTACGAATAAACATCAGAAAATTATTTGGGTTAGTAGTGGCTTTAATGATATGACAGGCTATTCAAGATCATATGCAAAAGGTAAAAGACCTTTATTTCTTCAAGGGGAAAATACATCGCCTTATGTTAAAAAGCAAATTAGAGCTGACTTAAAAAACAATCATTCCTATAGCGGTTCTCTAGTTAATTACAAGAAAAATGGGCAAGCCTATAATTGTCAAATTAAAATTACACCTATTTATAGTTCCATGAAAAGCTTAAAATACTTTTTAGCTTTTGAGAAAGAAATTGCTATGATTTAATCAAAAAATTAAATAGGATTAAATTTCGAATTTAAATCAAGTACTTAAGAATAAGTTTTTATAAAAACAATATAATTATGGTCATAATAAAACCTAGAATAGAAAAATAAATCCCTCTTTTAAAGACAGTTGTAGAAGGCATGAACATCCAGAATGCAGAGATTACAAAAAATAGAAGCGAGAGACCAAAAAAGATATTTAGCCAATAAATAGGACTTTTAGTAGTTGCTTTGTGAAGTTTTTGCATTTTATCCAAAACAAATGGAATTTTTTTGATGGTATAAGTAGCCTTACCACTTTTAATATTGTATTCTCCTTCATCAAAGTAATAAACATCATCTTCAATCTTCGTAATATTTAAATCATTGATATTAATTTGATATGCTAATGATTCTATTTCAAGCTGTGGCGCTAATTGAACATTTTTATAAACACTTTTTTTAAAAGTGTCCCCTTTTCTGAAAATTAGTGTAATTCCACTAATGGCATATACAGCAATGATACCAACGAGGTAAAAACCAAGATATCTGTGTATTAGTCTAAAATAATAATAACTGTCTTTTTTCATTACATAATTAAGTATTTAAGATTGTAAGTCCCACAAGTTCTAAATTTTAAATTGAACGGTTAAATAATAATTTCTATTAGGCGAAGGTATTATTCCTGGACCGGGGTATCCAGTTGCTCTTCGAGTAAAGTAAGCCTCATTTAGCAGATTGTTAATCCCCATTTCAAATCTAAAAGCACCTTTAGAATATGATGAGGATAAATCTAAAATATCATAAGAGGGGATTAATCCAATTACACCACTCAGATTTCCAACTAATGCATTTGATGAGTCAGAAAATTGTTCAGATAAATAACTATACTGTATATTCAATGAGTAATTTTGATAACCAATTTTAAAGCCTGTTTTTAAATTTATATTTGGCACAAATTCAACTTTTTTACCTTCTACTCCGGGAGTCAGAGATTTTATATACTCTGATTCTATTAAAGAAAAATTTATAAAATAGTTAAACGCAAAATTTTCATTTTTAAAATTTGAAATTTCTTTAATATTAAAATCGATTAGTGATTCCAAACCATATATAACAGCATCTCCAACATTGCCTCTTTCTGTCTTTACACTTCCATCACTGAATTTTTTTTGAACAAATCCAATTCTATCGCTATAAAAAATTCTAAACAAATTAGCATCGAATGCAAATGATTTTTTTGACTTACCTCTAAACCCAAGATCTGTAGTAAACCCTTTTTCATCCGAAATATTTGGATTAATTATATAAGCAGGATTAATAATGCTGATATCAGTAAAAGTTACAGATCGATAGTTTTGTGAAAAATTTCCATAAAACTCAATTTTTTCAGAAGGTTTATATCCGATGCCTATTCCAAAAAGTGCAAAACTTCTTCTCCTTTTCTCAGAAGTAAGAATTGATTCATTGAGTATAACATTGCCTGCGGCATCAGTGTTGATTTTTTTGTATTCACCAAAAGCACCAGTTTCAATAAATTCGAACCGAATACCAGGGGTAATTGATAATTTGGGATGCAAATAAAAAATGTTTTCAGTAAAAATAGCTAGGTTTTGGTTTGGATAAATATAGACAGACTGTTGGTTATAGTTTGGGAAGTCATTATATCGGAATTCAAAGTCGGGATTACCAGCTGAGGAACCTGGCCCTTGTTCTGATGAATTATCTGATTTATAATATTTGCTTCCAAATAAAAAAACAGACTTTATATTTTTTAATTGATAACGCTTAAGCCATCTTAATTCAATACCATAGTTATTAAAACCTCCTTTAATTAAGTCCCTTTCAAGCTTTGGATCAATTTGACTTACACGATTAGATCGAAATCCAATAGCATTTCTTTGCGCATCTAACCCAAATAAATTCAAACTCAAATTTGAGTCTGAGTTAAAGGAATGTTGAAATTTAATATTGTATAAAATCCAGGATAGCGCAAACCAATTTCTAGATCGATTACTTTGATATGGATTTTTATCGAACATAATGTCTGAAAGGCCTCCAGCCTGTTGAGTTAAGTAATCTAAATAGGTAACCTCGGCTGTGACAAATGTATCTTCAGAAAAATCATAACCTAATTGAAAAAATACATTTGATGAATTGAAATTTGAACTTGGCCTAAAGCCATCTCCTTTTTTTAAATTCACAAATCCGATATATTTTAATTTATTAAGGGTGCCCGAAGCCATTGAAAAATTGGTTAACAAATTATTTGAACCCAAAGTATTTCTTGTTGTAAATGTGAAAGGCTTTATGGGGTCGGGGCCTTTCAATTTAAAATTAATTAAACCTCCAAATTGTGTCCCATATTGAAGCGATGCTGCTCCGCGTATGATTTGTATTTCTTCTAAGCCTTCTGCTGGAGGTGTATAATAACTCTCTGGATAACCTAAAACATCTGCACTTATGTCATATCCATTTTGACGTGTATTGAAATTTGATGTTCTGTTTGGATCAAGACCTCGCCCCCCGATGTTAAGTTGCAATCCTGCATCATCATTCTGATATATATTTAGCCCAGGAATTTGATTAAAGATTTGTCTAGAGTTATTAGAAGCTAAATTGCCCATCGACTGCTCAATGAGAATGACCTCATTCTTTTTTCCTGCATAGATCTCCGTTTGCTGAAAATCTTCCATCCTTTTTAAAAGGAAAACTTCTCTTCTTTTAGCACTGAGAACTACCTCTGACAATTCTTCTGCCCTAAGTTTAATTTTGATAACAGATTGTTCTTTTTTACTAAAGTCAATCACTCTATTAATTGAAGGATAACCTTCTGCAACAAATATTAGTTCTACACTTGTGGCCTCAAAAATTAATTCAAAAGGCTCATTGACTTTTACTCGAGTAATGAATCCAGAAGTCTTTTCATAAATCTTTACCTCAATATCAGACTCAAATTTTTCATCCAGAGTTACAACAACATTCACTGAATTTTGAGAAAAAAGTGTAGCAGAAATAAAAAGAAAAATTAATTTAAAAACCTTTAATTTCATAGTTAAGTGGTAAAATCCATTTTTTAGAATTAAAAGACTCTTTTGTTGACAGTAAGTCAAAATTTGGATCTATAAATCTTTGACTGGGGCGACCATTTAAAGCGACAAAACTATCTGTGAAAATCTGAATATTTCGAACTCCTTTTACTTTATAGTATGATCCCAAATATTGAGCATATTCAAGAATAAAATCGGGCTGAAAGCTCATTTGTTTTTCTTGAAACGGTGTCAGAAAATCTTCATTCTTTACATAAAAATAATTACCGTTAACACTATCTTTTATCTTAAATGTGGTGTTTCCCTTCTTTTCCATCAGCATAACGCGCCATGAAAATCTATATCCCTGCTCATTCCAAAAAAGTTCTCCAGGATACAACAAGTTTCTCAAAGGAAAAAGAACTTGAAAAGCCAAGAACAGGGAAAGTGAAATGAATACGACTCGTTTCGGTAAAATGATTTTAGTTTTTTTGTTCTCATTGATTTGGTTAATCTTGAATCCTATAAAAGAAGATGCTCTCAAAATAACTATCTTAATAAAATTCAAAAGTTTTATATGAATATTGGAATCAAAAAAAATCACCGCACTAGATATCATTATGTAGGGAAACATACCAATTGACGGAAAAAAAACTTTTGTTAAAACATGAAAAATGATAACAAAAATGAATGCAAAGTATTTGGTTCTTTTAATAAGTAAAAAGAAAGGAATGCAAACATCATATAGCATCCCAAACCAACTTGCCAAATAATGTGTAAACTTCAATTGCATAAAGTTTTGGCCAATTAATGGAAGATCATATCTGGATTTTAACCAAAGGGATAAGGGTTGCGCCTCAATAAGCCAGTCGGAATTTATTTTGGCAATCCCAGCGTAAAAATATACCAGACAAATGAATATTTTAATCGAATCTATCGTCCATACCGGAACCTCCTCAACCTCTTCTCCAGTAAAATAACTATCCAAAGAATAATAATTTCCAGCAGGTAAGAAGCACATTACAAAAGCAATACAACTTGTTAAGTAGTAATGATTTAGATATGTTGTTTTATCAATCAGTTCTATATATGTAAAAAAGATGAAAAATGTAATGATTGATAATCTATACTTATATCCCAATGCAACGAATAGAGAAGAAATTAGGCATATAACGAAAAGTATATAGGTGTTATTTCCAAAATCATTAACCCATTCAAATAGATAATATTTAAAATGAAAATCAGGTTTGATGTAAAGAGTTTCAATCCAACCATTTGACCAAAACCTCAATGTCGAAAAGAACATTAGTGTACCAAAGGAAATTCTAAAAAAAGCGAGTGTTGAAGGGTGTGCTTTTTTATTTGAATAATAGTCGTGAATGAATCTCCACATAGATTACAATATAAATTTCAGTGATCATTTACTATTGCTAATCACCATCTGCGTCCGCATAGTCAATAGAAATATTTAGTTTTTGGAGCATGTCAACTTTTAACAACACAACATTTTTTTGAATTACATCATAAGTTGTAAGCATCGTTAAGTTGTCTTGGTTTACTTGAACACTAAAATCATTATTTAGTTCCCCTAATTTTGCTTTTATTTTTTCTAATTGTTCGTTTATCCTATTTGCGAGCTTTTCATCCTGATCCGCTTCTATAAAATTCAAGTATTCATTAATGCTTAATCCTGACAAACTTTTATCATTTGAATGAATACCGTTAAAGAAATTTTCAATTGCGTAAGTAGCTTCAAGCGATAGCGCTTTAGAATGAATTTTTGAGTGGTAGGCTTCAACTCTATCAGGCAATGGAGTATTGGAAAATATACCGGCAGGAATACCTATTTTATTTGCTCTAAATCCTTTTTCAAAATAATAGATGAAATCATTGATGATCTTATTTACACTAGAGGTTGAGGTGTTGTCTGTTGAATTAATAAATGATTCTCTAAACTCCTCATCCCAGCCCTTTTGAACCTCTCCAGTCAATTCTATCATTTTATCAACTAAATCGGTGAGATATTTACTGTAGTTTGAATCCTTTGAAGAATATTTTAAAATTATTTCATCATCATTTTCAGCTATACCAAATAATAGATAAGCTAAACCATTAAAACCCTGCGAAGAAAAATTGGAAGATTGATCTAAATCATAATTTTGATTTAAAATATTGCGTTCTATTTTTTTTGCGTTTGTTGGGTAAAGGTTTATTCGGTTTTTGTAATAAATTTCTTCAGCAATACCAATATCAAACATTTCAACATGTTGCCATTTTAAAAAGCTATCAAGCCAAGAAGCTCTCAAAATTGATAAGCTTTCGATTGTAGGGTCGCTTTTAAATAAAGAAGTTTTCGCTTCTAATTCGGTTAAAGAACTTTCAAAGTTTGATAGCGAGGGTAAAATTATATTGTCTACCCAATTTATTAACATTTTTTGATGTTCAAAGGAAGTCTGCGTTTCCGTATTGGAATTATCAGTAGAGGAATTGTTAGTTGAGAGGACTTCATTCTTTAAGTTTTCTTGAACAAACTCTATATCGCTAGTGTCCTCATCATCAACTGTACAATGAACAAAAACTAATAGGGTTAAAATTAAGTGTCTTATTATGATCTTTTTCATAGTTAAAAAGCAAGTGCTTTTTTTCAAAGCACTTGCAGGATTTTTAATTTATTTTAAAAAATAATTTACTCTCATTAATAAATTGGTTTATGGTTACAATTCATATTCTCTTTAGTAATTAATTTGTTAAGCCTCCAGTAGCTGTCGCAACTTCGTCAGCCATAGTGTTTAATTCTTCGACTGATCGTTCCCAGAACCCACCATCACCAGCTGATAATCTAGAAAGCAAATCATTTACTTCAGTGTTTGTCATGTAAGGATTTCCCGATGAATCTTTTGTGAATTGAAGCCCCAAAATAAAACCATATGCTTCGGACAATGCATGTAAAGCAGATGCCCAATCACCATTGGTAATATCCTCAGCCCCTCCAACAAGATAATAGTGAGCCTTATAACCAATAACTTTAGAAATTTCTGCAGAAATTATCCCAGCTTGCTTATCGCGTTCTTCGTAATCTTTATTTACTATTGCTGCTCTTCCTGCAATAAAAGCATTGTAGATTGCATCAGAAATACCTGCTTCATTATCCTGTCCGTTAATTTTGTTCAAGTAATAATTCAAGTTTGCACTGTCTTTATTCGGTGCTGTTCCCAATCCTGACTTGAACTGACTATCCAATCCTTGCAGGTATCCAAATCCTTCGTCCCAATAATGTTCCATTTTAGTAATAGAAGCTTCTGTTGCGGCAGGATGAGTGTAGGCATATATGCCTGCATCGTTATCTTCGCGTGCTCCATCGAGCTTTGAAAAGGACAAATAATTATTTATGATTTGATCGACCTGAAGTGCTCCAATTAAGCCCTTAGAAAAAACTTGATTTAATTCAAATCCTTTTGAGGTCACCTTAACTGTTCTTGATCCGTCGGCTTCTGTATAAGAACCTGCAACACCAGAAGATGCTGTGGTCCCAGCGGTTACTGCAGGAGCAACAACTGTTGTAAACTCTTCAATCCATGAATCAAACAACGGTCTTACAGTTGATTGTGCAATAGGTGAAGTAGCAGTTTTGCCTCTAACATTTTTTCCGCTTGCATCTAGAGTTGCATCAGTGAATCCTGTTCCAGAACTAAACATATTATTTATTTGCTCTTGGGTGTAAGAGATGTTGTTCATAGCACTTTTTAATTCCGAAGCCATTCTCAATCTGGCAGTTTGTCCAGAATAAAAAACCGTTGAAACACCGTCTCTAGTAAATGAGTACTCTTCTGGTAAAACATAAACAGTATTTGTTACTGTAACAGTTTCTAACTGAGTTATTGTCTCTGTTACAATTTTCTCAACTTCTACAATCTCTGTGATCGTTTCGGTTTCACTACATTTTGTAAGCAACATTAATAATGTACTATACAGTAAAATTTTTGAGTTCATCTTTCTTTATTTATAATTAGTCTAAATTAACAGAACAAATTTAAAAATTAATTTTGTGAAAAAAAAATTATTTAGAATTATTATAAATAAAGGAGGCATCCCCTTCAAAATTAGTAGTTGTTAATCTAGACTAATTATAAAATGAAGAAAGATGCCTTTTTTTATTAAATCTATTGGGAAAACTTGAACAAAAAATTTAATCAAACATATGTTCAATTGTAAATCTTTAAAATTACATATTTTTTGCAAGATAATTATTAAAGATATTAAATTGGCATTACATGATAAAAGAAAACTATTTGGTAATAATTTGATTATCATTTTTTTTGGAAAAGTGTTGATAAAACATTTTATCCCCTTTAGCATTAAAAACATTATTAATCATATAAGTCACTTACTTAACTTAATGAAGAGAATATTCCGATGATTTAAAACAAGGGATTTAGCACTTAAAAAATACAGTATGGAGAACATATAAATGGAGATTTAAACAACAAACACGTTAATATGTTTATTGTACTAATGCAGACATGACACACAAGAAAGTTAAATATTGAATGGGAAATTTATCAGTAGGAGACTATCAGCCAATCTATGATTGTGAAGCATTGTGTAAGTATGTAACTAAGCACATAGGTAAAGATTTGGACTATGACATTGTATTTAAAAGTTAAAAGTTTAGATCCAGTATTAATTCAAACACAGTGGAATGGATTTTAATAAGAAATAATATTTTAGGAAAGAAGTCTCAAATATAAATTAATTGAGTAATTTAAAACATGCGAAGTTTAATATGAATTAAAAACACCTAACAATGAGACGTAAATTTTTATTGGAAGAAAAGGATATCCCTGAAAATTGGTATAATATTGTGGCAGACATGCCCAACAAGCCACTGCCTCCCTTACATCCGGTAACTAAGGAACCTATAGGTCCAGAATCCTTAGCACCCTTGTTCCCAATGGAACTTATCAAACAAGAAGTTAACACAGAAAAATATGTGCCTATACCGGATGAAGTCAGAAACATCTATTCCATTTGGCGCCCTACACCATTGTATAGGGCTTATGGACTTGAGAAAGCTTTAGACACTCCAGCGAAGATATACTACAAGTACGAAGGAACAAGCCCAACAGGATCTCACAAACCTAATACCGCAGTACCCCAAGCCTACTATAATAAAATGGAAGGTGTAAAAAAAATTACTACTGAAACGGGTGCTGGTCAGTGGGGTAGTGCATTAAGCTTTGCATGCCAACATTTTGGAATCGAATGTGAGGTTTTTATGGTTAAATTATCCTTTGACCATAAACCTTATCGTAAGGTTATGATGAACACCTGGGGAGCCAAAGTCCATCCTTCACCCTCAGAAGCAACAGAAATTGGAAAGAAAATTTTGAGTGAAACTCCTGAGACTACAGGGTCATTGGGAATTGCGATATCTGAAGCCATTGAAAAAGCAACTCAAAACGAAACCACAAAATATGCATTAGGAAGTGTTTTGAATCATGTAAAACTGCATCAAACCATTGTGGGTCAAGAAGCCATTAAGCAAATGGAAATGGCAGGTGATCTTCCTGATATAGTAATTGCTCCTTTTGGAGGAGGTTCGAACTTTGCTGGCTTGAGCTTTCCATTTCTGAGATTAAATTTTGACGAAGGAAAATCAATTCGTTGTATCGCTAGTGAACCTTCTTCATGTCCAAAGCTAACCAAGGGGGTTTTTAGATATGATTTTGGAGATACTGCTGGAATGACCCCATTGTTGCCGATGTATACTTTAGGTCACGACTTTGTGCCTGCACCCATTCATGCTGGAGGATTGCGTTATCACGGTGCTGGTGTTATAGTTAGTCAACTTCTGAAAGACAATTTGATTGAAGCTGTTGCTCATGATAATTTAGAGGTTTTTGAAGCTGGAGTAACATTTGCAAGATCGGAGGGTATTATACCGGCTCCTGAAGCTACCCATGCTATTGCTACTGTAGTTGCTGAAGCCGATAGATGCAAGCGCGAAGGTAAGTCAGAAACTATTCTTTTCAATTTATGTGGTCATGGTAATTTTGATATGAAGGCATATCAAGATTACTTCGATGGCAACATTATAAAACACGAGCTATCTGATGAAGAAATTCAGGCTTCAATCGCCAAACTAAATACACCTGTTATTTGAGTGTAAAGTAGCCCTCCCAAGTAGAGGGTTTTTCTTTTACACGACTTGATACAATCCAAACCCTTTCTAATCGACTGATATCATTGCCTTAATTTGATATTTCTTGTATTAGTTTTATGAGTTTTGTTTGGGGAAAGTTTGTAACGTTTTATAAAAACACCAATTCTCTATATTTTAGAGATATTATTAGTCATAAATCAATTAAAATGAATACGAGGAACAGTATTTTATTTTCAGAGAAAAAAAAAGTTTTTAAATATGATTCTAAGGATAATAATTATGAATGGGTTATAGAATTTAATTACAAGGTAAGTGGGTTGTCAAGAGTTGAGAATTATGTTTTTGTTACGACATATTCTAATTGGGGGATATCCTACTCTCACATAATTGATTTTCAGAAAGGTGAGATTCTATGGGAAATTGAAGATGTTTTTTATTCAGTTCATATTGTAGGTAAAACCTTAATTTTTTACAATAAAAAGAAATATTTTACAGGTGTAGATATAGATTCTGGAAAAGAAATATTTAAAATTAAATCACCATTCCGATGGTCGTCACCAAAAGTAATTTTACTCAACGGAAAATACAATATCTATAGCTCAAAAAAAGTATATATTCTTGATTTAAAAAACGGAAATATATCAGATTCAAAACTCCCTAAAAAATTTAACCCCAAAGAGGTTAGTCTTGTATTAGATGAATTTCAAATAAACATCAATAATATCCCTTCTGCAGGAGGAGATTATGGTTCTTTTTATGGAGGGGATACAGGGGGTGGTGACAGCGGTGGTGGTGACGGTGGGGGAGGTGAGTAGTAGAATCATTTTTTCTTTTATACCGTTTCCTTCAATCCAAATTGCTTCTAATCCATTGATATCATTGTCTTAACCATGCGATTTCTTAAAGTGATTTTAATGAGGAGTTGTTTGTGGAAAGTTTGTAACATTTTTTGTCGAAAGCTCTATTCTCTCTATCTTAGGGGTATTATTAATCATAAATCAATTAAAATGAAGAAATTATTATTATCAATTTTATTATTGGGTACAATATCATTAAATGCTCAATATTGTTTGTTTTTAGACATTAGGGCAGAGAATCCCGAAATGGTTGTATCAGCACTTTCTACCGCAATGAATACTGAATGGGGTAAGAATATTCAAGGTACAAAGTCGTTATTTGCATACGCTATTAATGGATCGACTGATTCTACACATTCACTTCAAATATGCTTTCCTAATGAAGCTGCTTTTGAACAAGCTTTTATGTCTTACGGGCAATCACTTGAGGCACAATTACTCTTAGATGGTAAACTTGCAGATTTTTCTGTTGCTGTTTCTCAGTCGTTAAATACCCCAATTTGGTACAATGGAGAAGATTGGGCGGAAGATAATGTTTTTATGCTTTACCAAATGGAAGTAACAAACCCAAGCCTATACTTAAAGGAATTTAAAAGCTTCTCCCAAAAAATGGCTAAAAAGTTAGGATATGAAGATAATTCCTATGGCCTAGCATATCCAATAGTAGGTAAAAATTCAGACTTTACTCATTTTGTATGGATTGGAGCTCCTGACATCAAAACTGCACTTTTAAATACTAAGAAAATGTTTTCTGACCCTGCATTTGCAGAATTTTCTAAGAAAGTATCAAGTGTGAGAAAAGTCGTTAATACTGTAATGTCAGTTCGTGTTATGGACTTTTAAAAAATATTTTTATATAAAATTAAACCCTCCCTAGCGGAGGGTTTTTCTTTTACGCCTATTCTCTCTATCTTAGAGGTGTTATTAATCATAAATCAATTAAAATGAAGAAAGTATTATTAAGTGTTTTAGTTTTTGTGTCAGTTAATTTTGTTTTTGCACAAGAAAATAATGGACCAGAGTTGTGGATTACATTTCAATACACTCCGAAAATGGGAATGAACCAAAAATTTGAAACAGCTCTAGCAGAAAAAACCAAACTTTATAATAAACCTGATAATGCTGTTTATACTGCCGTATTAATGACTGGTGCAGAGGCAGAGAATGGAAAATATGAACGGATCATGCCGCGAAGATCAAACCAGTGGTTTAGTGAAACTTTAGGCACTGCTGAAACAAAATTTTGGCAAAATAATGTAGCAAAATATATCCAGTCAGGTGAAGGTCCATATGTATGGCAAAGAATAAAAGATCTTAGCATTAATTTTGAAGAACCTAATCCAACCAAATATTTTCGTTCACTCACTCGAGTTTTAAAAAATGGTAATAATGAGAACTTTTGGCGATATTTAGAGCGCTACACAAAAGTAATGAGAAAAGTACGTCCGGATATTCAATGGGGTGTTTTTATTTTGAACTCAGGAGGGAATACAAATACTGTAAGACTACTAACTGCATTTAATAACCCAAATGAAAGACAAGGAGAGACTAAAAATGGTCAAGCAAGAGAGGTGTATGATAAAATGTTTGGTGAGGGTTCATGGGAAGATGATTTTCAAAAATATAATGAATGTTTAGTTGAATGGTCTCGACCTACCTATGACTTCATGTTTCGCCCAGATCTATCTACAAAACCCTAATAATTTATTTATATTTAATATAATAACCCTCCTAAGTGGAGGGTTTTTCTTTTACAACAATGGGCACAATCCAAAACCCTTCTAATCGATTGATGTTATTGCCTTAAGCTAAGATTCCTGTGCAGTTGTTTTATTGGGTGCGGTTCAGAATTTGATGGGAACTCAACAATGATTGTTTTTGGATATGCCAATTACGAAAAGTTTGGAAACGCTAACAGGACAGAATGGAGTAAAGTATATAATGAATTGTTTGGAGAGAATAGCTAAGAAACAGACATTAAAAGTTTTAGTGAGTCTATTGAAATGTACGCCGTATGGTCTACAATATGGAATTTATTCCAAATTTGAGTTCACCAGAAAAAATATCTAATCTAGATAAATTCTTTAAAGATTAAATTTTTAAAACCCTCCTAATTGGAGGGTTTTTCTCATGTGATAAGTTATCAGAACGGCATAAAACCAGCTGTATTTATATTAAAATTTATAGAGGATGAAAAAAATTATAAGTACAAAAAAACAGTATTAGTTTTTAAGAATTATCATTCAAATTTAAATAAACAAGGCGACAAAAACAATGTAATGTCGCCTAATGTAAATTCTTTATAGATCAAATACAGCTCTTAAATTTACTCTTCTTCCAATTACAGGCATATTTGGAAATGCACGGTATTTCTGGTTAAATAAATTTGTAGAAGATAAATCAAGTTTAATTCCATCAGTTAATTTATAACCAATACTGGCATCAACTAAATTTTTTGCTTGAACTGTCCCAGCATAAAATCCTTGATTTGAGTTGAATTCATCATCATGTTGAAAAGCAAGAGAGTATTTAAATCCACTTCTATCCAGAAAATCCATTCCTAAACGATATCTAAATCTTGGTGCGTTCAAAAAATCTTGGAAAGGTAAATCATCATCATTTTCTTCACCAGGAATCCATTCATTTTGACTTAACCATGAAGCATTCCCCCAAAAGGTTAGTTTGTCTGTGGCAAAATATTCTAAAGAAAGGTCAGCTCCAACATGGGAACGTGTAGAATTGTCAAAAATTCTATACCCATATGAAATGTGAGTGATCCCATCCCCTTGAGGGACTCTTTGAGATTCTATAGCACCAATAAAATCAGGATTAATTGCTGCAAGATACCCTTGTCCTCCTTGAGTAAATGCTCCTCCTACAAGTCCTGCGACTTCTTGGTTAGCAGCGGCAATTGCCGGTGCTATTAGAGGTGCCGCTGTAGCAGCAACTGCAGCAGATACAGGAGCAATAGCTGGAGATCCTGGAAATAACGCTCCTTCAGCAGCCCCAGTTTCCCAAAGAGCTTGAGGAATACCATTTGCTGCATATTGTGCTTCAACACCTGCTTGTACTTGTGCGTTAACGCCAGCTGTAACAGCTTGAGTTATTGCAGCACTAATTACTGGATCATTAGCAAAATCGGAGGCTACTTGGGCTCCAAGAGCAGCAGGTATTGCTTCTCCTCCGTTTAACCTAAATGTTGGCCCAATAGCAGTAAATTGGGTTGAACCAGACCTAGCAAAAGTATATACATCTAAACCAACAGCAAACTTATCACCCAACAATCCTTTGTAACCTAGTTCCCATGAAGTTGTTGTTCCAAGGATAGCCGAACGTGAGCCAATAGCAGTTGGCATTGGGCTTCCATTTGCAACATTATAACCTTCAATTGTACCTGCAGTTCCGCCTGGAACATAAGTGCTAAAAAAGTTTTGAATCAAAGGTAAAAGTGGAGCATATGATGGACTAGCTGCAACACCAGCAAATAATGGAGGTAATGTCAAGCCGGCTACTGCTCCATAAGGAACTGCCAATGGCCAATTAGTTGTTTCCGCAGGGAGTGTTGCTCCTCCTCCCCCAACAATTTCAATAGGCGCATTTGCATCAAAATTCTGAGCTGATATTTGTCCAGAGGCCCAAACATCTAACACCCCTGGTGCTGGAATATTTACAGGAAAGTCAAGAAAAGTTTCAAGGGAAGTTGGCCCAAAAATCGCTTGGTTGTATGTTAACCTAAAGCTATTTTTGCTATTTGGTTTGAATACCAATGCAATTCTAGGAGCAATTTTCCCATCATCTATGTAATTAAGTTTATCATAACGTAATGCATAAGTTAAATCAAGCTTTTCACTGAAACGTGAAGTCCCTTGACCATAAATTCCGTAATTATTATAATCGTTATTACCATCGTATTGTCCAAAAAGCGTATTTTCTGAATCTGCTCCTATATCACGATAATCAACACCAAAGGTGAAATTTGAATCTAGGAAATTTTCAGCGTCAAAGCTATATTGTAATTGAGCATCTAGTGCTGAACGTTTAGTGATAATCCTTTGAGCCGTTAGGTATAAATAAAAAGGGGCATTATCACTACCACCATCATTGGCATTGTAAGTTACCTGTCCAAAAAAGCCGCCAGATCTAATTCTTGCTTGACCCCAATAGTCATTCCCTGCTGCATATCCGGGTCCTTGACTTTGAAATATTAGTCCATTCCCTGAATTTATACCTCCTGAAATTACAAAATCAGTATTATCGTTTGGTCTAAATTCTAAATGAGCATTTGCCATGAATGATTCATATTCTGACATATATGAATTACCATCCCCATCTGGATCAATTTCATTTCTGGTCAAAACTTGGTTTGAAGCTACCGATGGATCTATTCTATTGTTTCTCACTGTTGGTTGAAAAATTCCATTAGCTGTGCTAGTATTAATTTGGGATAAAAGAGCAGCGTCTTCAACAGGATCTAACTCAAATTCATTACCGCTCTTATATTGAGCATTAATTTTAAATCCAAATGTTTTTTTCTTATTAGCAGTTGCATGTCTAATCGTTACTTGCCTTGTGCTTAAATTTCCTCCTATAAGTTCTAATGAAGTCCCAGGATTATCAATCGCTTTTTTAGAGAAAAAATGTACAACTCCTGATTCAACACCAGGACCATACAATGCTGATGCTGCTCCTCTGACAATTTCCACTCTATCTAAATCGAGATTTGATAGTCCTGATTGAAATGCAAAGAAGGAACCAGATGCTGGTGATTGCAAAAACCGATAATCTAAAATTGGAAAGACACTAGTTCCAAAGACACCTGATCCAGCTCTCATTTCGAAGTTTATTGAGTTTGCTGATTGTTGCTGAAATTGGATGCCAGGAATATTAATTAGATTTCTAACCGGATCAGTAACATTTGCTGTATTTTCAAGATCTTGAGATGAAATGATCGATACTGATGCAGGTGCATCTAAAATCTTTTCAGACCTCCTTGAGGCAGAAATAACAACTTCATTTAAATTTTGACCAAATTCTAAGACTACTTCAATAACTTGATCAGCTGATGTAATCTCTATACTCTTAGAACTAAATCCAACATAGCTAACTTCAATTGTGAGAGGAAGTTCCGCCGAAGTATTCAATGTAAATTTACCATCAAAATCAGCAACTGTCCCAGTGTTTGAGCCAAGTACAATTATATTAGCACCAGGGATTGCCTCGTTATTTTCTGCATCAACAACTAATCCACTTATGGACGTTTGTGCTAAAGCTATGTTACCTATTAAAAGTAACAGGGTACATATCACATTTTTAAATTTTTTTTTTGTTTTCATATTTTTGTTTTCAGTTATATCCGAACAAGCGCAAGTAAATATATTAAGCAATCTTGAGGAAATTATTTTTTGTTAATAGGCTCTAAGTTACTATAATTTTTAATTTGAATCATAAATTATTATGATGACATGTTTTTATTAAAAAGAATTTAGGATTACTAGCTTGACATATTAAATCTATTTAACAGAATCAATATTTGAATTATGGGTGGTTGATTTGGTAAATTATTTATGTCAAAGAATAGAGTGGGGAAAACTAAAAATTGACTATCGGCTTAACTCTTTCAGCAATTAAGCGCATGGTATTTTTTAATTGCTGATGTGTTAAATTGGCATTATCTAGCTGGAATGTTATTCGATCTATCCCTCCTAAAGATTTGCTATGTCTTAAAATCTTTTCAGCGACTTCTTCTGGGTCACCTACCATTAGTGCCCCTGTTTTACCGTTTTGAGCTGCAAATCGTTCAAAAGTAACTGGGGGCCAACCTCTTTCTTTTCCAATCCTTGTAAAGTTATAGGCATAGCCAGAATAATATTCTTCTATGGCTTGATCTTTAGTTTCTGCTACATATCCTAAAGAATGAATCCCAACTTTTAATTCCTCAGGTGCAAAACCAGCCTCTTCACCTGCCTTACGATACAAATCTATCAAGGGTCTAAACCGATGAGTTTCACCGCCTATAATTGCGACCATCAAGGGCAGTCCAAGACTTCCTGCTCTGGCGAATGATGCCGGCGTACCTCCTACACCTAACCAGATAGGTATTTTGTTTTGAAAAGGTCTCGGGGTAATTCTTTGGTTTTGAAGAGGAGCACGAAACCTCCCTGACCAGTTGATTATTTCTTCTTTTCTAATTTGTAAAAGTAGTTCTAGTTTTTCTTTAAAAAGTTGGTCGTAATCTTCAAATTGACAACCAAATAAAGGAAATGACTCTGAAAAAGATCCTCTGCCTACAACCATTTCAGCCCTACCAGAACTGATCAAATCTAAAGTAGCGTAGTTTTGGAAAACACGTACAGGATCTGCAGCACTTAAAACTGCTACAGCACTTCCCAATTTAATTCTTTTGGTTCTTGTAGACGCAGCGGCCAGTATCATATGAGGTGCTGAATCAAGAAATTCTTCTCGATGATGTTCTCCTATTCCAAAAATATCTAATCCTACCTCATCGGCGTAAACAATCCTTTCAATTAAGTCTGCTACTGCTCTTACTCTGTCTTGTGAACTGGGAATACCCTCAGTAATATCAACTGCGGCAAAACTATCTACGCCTATTTCCATATTTTTTTGAAGTGAATTAGTGAATCAAAATATTGATAAAAGGTTCAATCCCAAACAACTTGATAAAAAATATATTCTATCCTTTTTAAGGATGAAACTCTTTAGGGATTCTCTTGTTCATGAGTTTAAACCAGACAGGAGGAACCAAAGCGATTAGCATACTGGTAGTGTATCCAAACGGAAGTTCAGGGCTTTCGTCTATACTCTCCAATATCTGATATTTTTTAGATGCTCTGTGATGATGATCACTATGGCGTGTTAATTCGTATAAAACCAAGCGACCTAATGCGTGGTTTGAATTCCACGAATGCATAGGGGTTACACGTTCGTATCTTGTGCCTTTTTCTTTTCTTATGAGTCCGTAATGTTCGATATAATTGATAGTTTCCAATAATAAAACTGCCGTTAGGGCTATGCCTAAAGCAAGTAAAACACCATAAACACCAAACACAACTGCAATTAAAATAAGGTAGGATAATTGAAATAATTGGTAGTAAAAAAAGTCGTTGTAAATACTAAAAAAATTAACTTTTTTCTTTTTTAAAAGGTCTTTTTGAATACTGATGGCATTGCGAATTTGTCCTGTGGTGGAAGTAAACCAAAAAGAGAAAACTGATTGATTTTTTTTAGATGTAGCTGGATCTTTAGGAGTGCCTACATTCAAGTGATGCCCAAAATTATGCTCGAGATAAAAATGCATGTACAAAGCCGGCATCAATAGAATTTTGGCTAACAAACGTTCCCATGCTGTTTTTCTATGTCCTAATTCATGAGCGACATTAATCCCATTTGTACCCAATACAATTCCAAAAGAAAGTACTAATCCAATGATTTCTGATATTTCTAGAGGAGTAGTAGTCAAATACCAAATACCATATCCAAGAATAGGGAAAACTAGCACAAGGTTAAAATACAGCATTAAATCAAAAAATCGATTAGCTAGGCGACGTTCAATTTTTTGATCGTTGAGCTTGTTAGGATTTGGGGATAGAAATGCCTCCCAAATTGGAATAAAGCCAAATGCATAAAATACAGTCGTATAACACCAATAGCCTCCGAGTTGGATACCAATTAAAGCAGAAACTGGAATAGTATACGCCAACAAGTACTTTAAGTCATTCACAAAATTATATTTAATATTCACTATAGAACAGTTTAAAATTAATCATATTGTTATTGCGATGAAGCATTGTCAATACTAGTTAAATATTTTTTGTCTCGCTCGATTAATAAATCCGGATCCATTTCCATTTTTGCTTCATGCGCTTTTATAGCTTTTTTTATTCCAGCTATTACTGCAGGATTTTGAGCTGCAATATCAAAACGTTCGCTGGGGTCCTCATCTACATTATAGAGTAGAGGGGGGTTGTGATAGGTTTTGTTAGGATTACTCACATAAGCAGATTTAGTGATAAAATGAGCTTTGTACGATCCTAGACGCATGGCGTATAGTTCTCGTTCCCTATAAAAATAAACTTCATTACGGGCTCCTTTTTCTTTGCGAAACAAAACAGGAGAAAGATCTACTCCGTCCATTTCTCTATCTGAAGGGACTTCCACTCCAGCGATTTTACTAAATGTGGTAAACAAATCCATAGTGGTTCCCATGTCAGTTACAATCCCTGCTTTTATATTTCCGGGAGACCAAAAGATGGTGGGTTCACGCATGCCTCCTTCCCAAGTGGTTCCTTTCCCTTCTCTAAGTAAGCCAGCACTACCTCCAGAGAGTTCGGTAGGTAACCAAGGGCCGTTGTCTGAAGTAAAGACCACTATAGTATTCTTATCCAATCCTTTTTCTTTTAGGGTTTTAATCACCCTTCCAATATTAAAATCAATTTCTTCCACTACATCACCGTACAAACCTCGTTTACTTGTACCCATAAATTGCTCTGAAGCAAAAAGTGGGACATGGGGCAAGTTGTATGCCAGGTACAAAAAGAAAGGTTTGTCTCCTTTTTGATGTGAATTAATAACTTCGATAGAAGCATCAGTATAGCGTTTAACAATAGTGTATTGATCAGCTGGGCGCTCCACTTCTTCAGTACCCTTTAAGATAGGGACATTAAAGTCTTTAGGAGTTAAATTTTTGTATTCTTTGGTCCATAATTCCCAATAATCCATAGAGCTATTTAGTTTTCGAGTGATATCCATATCATTGGAGTAGGGGATACCGTAATAGTAATCAAAGCCATGATTGGTGGGTAGATATTGCTCTCGATGACCCAAATGCCATTTTCCAGCCATATGGGTGGTATAATTCGCTTTTTTAAGTTGTTCCGCTATGGTAATTTCTTTGGCTGGAATTCCATTTTTGGAATCTGGGAAAAACACACGAGCTTTATTACTCATCATCCCATTTCGTACCGGTAGTCTCCCTGTCATTAAGGCTGCTCTACTGGGAGTGCAAACTGGTGCGCCAACGTAAAAGTTAGTCCATTTTTGACCCTCCATAGCCATACGATCAAGTACAGGGGTTACAATGGAAGGATTTCCAAAACTACTCAGGTCACCATAACCTAAATCATCCGTAAAAATGATAATGAAATTGTATTGTTTATTTTCTTGTGACTGGAGTGTATTTGGAAGAATAAATAGGAGTGTAATTAATGAGGCACCAATACAGTTTATTATTTTTTTCATTTAAGGTTAAATTTAATAGTTTATTTATTTAAGAGATCTGAATACTACATAATGTCCACTGCCAATTTATAAAAAAGTAGCGTGTCCAAACTCTTCTAACTTATTTCTTTAATTACCTTTTCAATGAGTGCTTTGGTTAATTGCGTTCCTTTATTTCTAGTAATGGTATTCCCTGAAAATTCAACTCCAGCAAACTCAAATTGAGGTGCTTTTTGAAGAATTTTAAACATTCTTTTATAGTCTGTAGTCGTTTCCTCTCCACTGTTTGAAAAGGTTTCTGATTTTGCACTTACGGCTCTTATGTAAGGGCTGAGCAGTTCAATACCTATATAAGGATCTGGATAGAAAGTATCTGGATTACGTTTAAGTGTCCAGTTGGTAAAGTCTCCAAGTACCCCCACATTTTTAAGATTTACATTTTCCATTAAATCAATCATCCATTCCGGATCAGAGGAGTATCCATTGTGGTTTTCAATGAGTAAATCCAATCCTTTGCTTCCAGCGTAATCTCCAAGTTCTTTGACTCCTTCAATAGCGTAGGTTAATTTTTCTTTATGGGGAATAGTAATGAATTCTCCGCAAACATTTCGCATGGCTTTACAACCCAGTTTTTGGGCTATATCTACCCAGTATTTATAAGTTGCTAGAGCTTTCTTTCTTTTTTTGATATCCGCATCTCCAATGTCGCCTACACCCCCTGTGAGCAGAACGGCACTTTTAACATCTGCCCTTTGACAGTTCGAAACCATTTTTTCGATATCTCCTTCTTTTAATTTATTTGGAAAATGAAACATCTCATGATCGATGTAGTCAAATCCTAAGCCTTTGGCAATAGCAGGATAATCAAAAACATCAATTCCTTGAGGATCATTTCCTCCGAAACCTGTTCTCATCAGTGACCAAGGTGTAATAGATATTTTAAGGTTTTGAAAAGGGGCCGAAGAAAATAAATTTAATGACGGGAGACTTCCGAGGGCGAACGCTCCCAAGGCACTCGTTTTAAGAAAAGATGTTCGATTCATTTTTTCGTTTTTTAAAAATACCTAATAATAAATAAAATGTTGGTCTGTCAAATAATAATTTTATAAAATCTTGATTAAACATCGGGTATTGTTATTGTAACAAATTATTATATTTATTAGATTTTAAAATCTAACCGATGGATCACAACACACCTTTAGAAAGTTTAGATGATTGGGAAGACGATTTAAAAAAGCGTTATCCTGAACCTGATCAAAAGCAAAAAGAAGACTATAGAAATTATACCGATTCTCCTAGAGATGAATTAGTGAGAAATTTTTATAAAATAAACCATCAATATCAGACCTATGATTTTGTAGTTTCAAAGCAGGAAGAATTTCTAAGTCTTAACAAGCGAAGAATGTCTGTTTGGGACGCCTTGGATTACCTTAATACTTTAGTTGATGATAGCGACCCAGACATTGAGTTAGACCAATTGCAACACCTACTTCAAACTTCAGAGGCAATTCGTCAAGACGGGCACCCTGATTGGTTTGTGTTGACGGGACTGTTGCATGACTTAGGAAAGGTGTTGTGTTTGTATGGTGAGCCACAGTGGGCTGTAGTTGGTGATACTTATCCCGTGGGCTGCAAGTTTTCCAATAAAATTGTCTATCCTGAGTTTTTCGCCGAAAATCCAGATTACTCCGACGATCGATACAACACCAAGTTTGGAGTATATTCTGAAAAATGTGGCTTGGAGAATGTTAAAATGAGTTGGGGACACGATGAATACCTTTATCACGTGATGAAGGATTATTTACCTAAACCTGCACTTTACATCATTCGATACCATTCCTTCTATGCCCAGCACCGTGAAGAAGCCTATTCTCATTTGATGAATGAGGAAGATCACAAAAATTTTGAATGGGTAAAAAAATTCAATCCCTACGATTTGTACTCCAAGATCCCTGTCCCACCTGATGCTAAAGCCTTAAGACCATATTACGAAGATTTAATTGCCAAATACCTGCCTAAACAACTTCAGTTTTAATTGAGGGTAGATGATTAAAATAGGTATAATAGGGTTAGGGAGAATAGGGCGAGTTCATTTGACAAACATTCAGCACTTTATACCCAATGCCGAGGTAGTGGCTGCATGCAGCGGAAGTCAGAAAAGCCTTGCTTATGCAGAAAAATTTGGTGTTTCAAATCGTTTTACTTCATTAGAACAAATGTTGGCCAAGGTAAAAATGGACGCTGTTGTTCTTGCATCGCCTACTGCATTTCATTTTGATCACCTCAAGCTTGCTATTTCATCCCAAAAGCACATTTTTTGTGAAAAACCTATTGATTTATCCATTCAAAATTTACAACTACTTCAAAAGCAATTGAATCAGACTTCAGTTAAGTTTATGGTTGGCTTTAACCGTAGATACGATCCAAATATTTTAAGCATAAAAAAAGAATTGAATAAAAATAAACTTGGGCAAACCCAATCAATTAAGTTGATCAGTAGAGATCCTGGGCCTCCTCCAATGGAATTTATTAAAACTTCAGGAGGTCTTTTTTTGGATATGGCTATACATGATTTTGACCTAGCCAGACACTTGATGCGAAGTGAGGTTACAGAAGTATATAGTACAGCTAGTGTTTTTGGCGATTTGCCACTAGAGTCGGTTGGTGATATCGATACGGCGGTTACCATACTGAAATTTAAAAATAAAGGGTTTGCAACGATCGAAAACAGTAGGAACAGTACTTATGGATACGATCAGCGGGTAGAGGTTTTTGGTGAGCACGGAATGCTGTCATCAGCTAACAAAGCTGATAATAACGTTTCTTTTTCAGATGAGCAAGGGGTTCATCATCCAAAGCCTGTAGGTTTTTTTATTGAGCGCTATAAAGAATCCTACCTCAATATATTGGATTCATTTATTCAGTCTTTGGTAAATAAAGAAGATCCTCAATTAAGTTTTCAAGATGGTCTTCAGTCTTTAGCGATTAGTTTAGCTGCAAAGAAATCAAGTGAGGAGAATCGCGTTGTTTTACTTTCAGAAATCATTTAACTCATGTTTACATTTACCACTTTTCTAGCGTATACTTTATTTGTTGCAGTTTATGCATGGTTTAGGCTGAGAAAAGAAAAGTTGGGCTCGGAAGAGGGCTATTTTTTGGGAGGAAGAAGCTTGACAGGGATTGTTATTGCTGGATCTATGTTGTTGACGAATATTTCAACGGAACATTTAATTGGGATGAACGGTTCTTCTTATAAAAATGGTTTTATTGTCATCGGGTGGGAGGTTACTTCAGCCTTAGCACTAATTGCAGCAGCAGTCTATTTTATTCCAAAATACTTAAAAATGGGGTTGACGACCATTCCACAGTATTTGGAAAACAGATTTGATGGTATGTTGAGGTCTTACGTTGCTTTTTTCTTAATGATTTCTTTTGTGGTTACCTTATTGCCTATAGTGCTTTACACTGGTGCAATTAATCTAGAAAGTATCTTTAACATAACCGAAGTACTTGATGTTCCTAAAGAAATAGCCTTGTTGATTACCGTATCCGTGGTTGGATTGATAGGATCACTTTATGCTATTCTTGGAGGTTTGAAAGCAGTTGCTGTATCAGACACCATCAACGGGTATGGACTTTTAATTGGAGGGTTAGCCATTCCATTTTTGGCTTTATTAAGTATCGGTGAGGGTAATCCTATTGATGGTTTGACGAGGGTTTTTAATCATTCACCTCAAAAATTTAATGTTATAGGGGCAAAAGATTCTGTGCTTCCTTTTGAAGTGTTGTTTACGGGACTGATTGTCAACCAGTTGTATTTTTGGTCTATGAATCAGACAATTATTCAAAGGGCTTTAGGAGCAAAAAACCTTAAAGAGGCTCAAAAGGGATTGTTATTTACTGGTATGCTTAAAATTTTCATCCCATTAGTCATTATTTTGCCAGGTGTTATTGGCTTTTATTATTTCGGAGATTCACTTTATGATAGCCAGGATATGGTATATCCTGAAATAATTAAGAAAGTTCTACCCGCAAGCTTTGTTGGAATTTTTGCTGCCATTGTCATGGGTGCGGTTCTCAGTACTTTTAACAGTGTGCTTAACAGTTCAGCGACTATTTTTAGTTTGGACTTATACAAAAGACATTTTAATCCACAAGCTTCGGATAAGAAACTGGTTTTTATAGGAAAGTTAACATCTTCAGTACTCGCTATTTTTGCAATAGCTGTAGCTCCCTTTGTAGCTAAAGCTCCAGATGGCTTGTACCAGTTATTGCAGCAATTGAACGGAATTTTTTTTATTCCAATAGCCTCAATCATGCTGGTAGGGTTTTTCACTAAAAACATTTCTGCTTTAGCAGCCAAGGTGGCATTGTTTGTTGGCTTGATCTTTTACTTACTCGCTAGTTTTGTTTTTGATACTGGAATACATTTTGTTCATATTTGGGGAATAGAATTTATTTTGAATTTGGCGGTGATGTATCTGATATCTTACTTCTATCCCAATAAAAATGAATTTAATATCAGTGATTTAAAATTAGTTAAAATGGAACAATGGAAATACACCAAGCCTTTTTCTATTTTTCTGTGCTTGGTCACATTGATTATATACATCACCATGGGTTCCATCAATGGTTAATCGAATTGAACAAAATATGAACATTGTCCATAGACATAAATCCGATTAACTTTTCTATTTTTACTTATGCCATTAGTCGTAATCACCCTTGGGATCCTCCTTTTATTCCTTTTAATTTTAGTTGTTCGACTCAATGCTTTTATCGCATTTATACTTGTGGGACTGGCCATCGGTATGGGACAGGGAATGGAGCTCAATGCCATCGTTGATTCTATTGAAAAGGGGATAGGCAATACCTTAGGTTTTTTAGTAATGATATTAGGGTTGGGAGCCATGTTGGGTAAACTTGTCGCAGAGAGCGGTGCAGCTCAAAAGATAACCAATGGTCTGATTAAGCTTTTTGGCCTTAAAAACACTAGAATGGCAGTGATGCTAACCGGGTTTATCGTTGGGGTAACTATGTTTTATTCTGTAGGTTTTGTCATTTTAGTACCTTTGGTTTTTACAGTAGCAGCAGCAACCGGATTCTCTTTAATTTCAATTGCACTACCCATGTTAGCTGCTTTATCAGTTACTCACGGATTTCTTCCTCCTCACCCTGCACCAACAGCACTATCTGTAATGTTTGAGGCAGATATGGGAAAAACGTTACTCTACGGTTTGATAGTTGCTATCCCAGCCATTTTAATTTCAGGTCCCATTTTAACTCGTTTTATTCCCAAAGTGGAAGCCAAACCTTTAAAAGAATTCATGACCACTAAGGTATTTTCTGAAGAAGAACTCCCTAGCTTTTCAAATAGTATTTTAACTGCATTATTACCTGTTATCTTAATTGCTGTATCAACTTTGATTGTGAATTTCTTCCCGATTGAAGGAATGTGGCTTTCTATAATCAAGTTTATTGGGAATCCAGTGATTGCATTATTGCTTACCGTATTAGCTGGAACATACACATTGGGCATTGCACGCGGTTTAAATATGGATGGAGTAATGAAAATATACGGTGCAGCTGTATCGGGTATTACCATGGTACTTTTAATTATTGCAGGTGCAGGTTCATTAAAACAAATTTTAATCGACAGCGGTGTGAGTGAGTATATTGGAAATCTACTTCAAATTACCTCCATGTCACCATTAGTAATTGGCTGGTTAATTGCTACACTTATCCGTTTTTCAGTTGGTTCTGCAACAGTTGCTGGATTGACAACTGCTGGAATTGTATTGCCCTTAGTTCAATCTACTGGAGTAAGTCCAGAATTGATGGTTTTATCAATTGGTTCAGGAAGTCTGATGCTTTCCCATGTGAATGACAGTGGATTTTGGCTTTTTAAAGAATACTTTAATTTAAATGTCAAAGAGACCCTATCTTCATGGACCGTTATGGAAACTTCAATAGGTATCATTGGTTTATTGGGTGTTTTGATATTAAATCAATTTATATAGCAAATGAGTAATTTATTAAAAGAAAGAATAGAATCATTGGGTTTAATATTACCCCCTGCACCCAAGCCTTTGGGGGTGTACCGACCCCTTTTAGTCGTTGGGGACTACCTTTATGTTTCCGGTCAAGGACCCATATTGAATGACAGAGGCCTTATAACAGGAAAAGTAGGAGGTACACTTAATCGAGATCAAGGTAAAAATGCTGCACGACAAGTTGGGTTAACCATGCTTTCTACTCTAGTGACTCATATGGAATCAGGACTTCGTATCAAGCGGGTTATCAAGGTTTTAGGAATGGTTAATGCCACTCCCGAGTTTGAAGAACATCCCTATGTAGTCAATGGATTTAGTGAATTGATGGCCGAAGTGTTTGGTGAAGAACATGGAATCGGTGTTCGCAGTGCAGTAGGCATGTCCCTTCCTCAAAATATTGCAGTTGAAATTGAAGCTCATTTTTTATTGGAAAAATAATCTCAAATCATATTTATGTTAAACGAGCTTAAAGTTCAGAATGAAGAAAAGTTATTGACCCCTGGCTTGCTCGTATATCCTAAAAGGGTTCGACACAATATAAAGGCTATGCTTAAATTAGCCGGAGGAACTGAACGCTTGATTCCCCATATTAAGACCCATAAAATGGCAGCTGTCATCAAACTTCAAATGGATGCAGGAATCACTCAGTTCAAATGTGCAACTCTTGCTGAAATGCAATTGTTGATTAGTTGTGGGGTAAGTAAGATTCTTCTTGCGCATCAGCCTACCAAAGAAAAGATGCAACAATTTATTCATTGGCAAAAAGCAAATCCTGAAATAGCATTCTCAAGTTTGATAGATAATTTAGATTCTTTGAAAATTTTTTCTAACCTAGCAAAGCAGCAGGCTGTAAAGATCAATTTATGGATTGATTTGAACAATGGGATGAATCGAACTGGCATACTTCCTGAAAGGGCTGACCAACTCTACCGTGCTATAATTAAAGACCAAAATATAGTAATTCAAGGATTTCACATTTATGATGGTCATATTCGTCCTTTGGATTTAAAAGAGAGAATTGCAAAGTGTGATAAGGATTTTAAGCCAGTTCAAGCGTTGATCAGCCGCATTAAGTCAAAAGGAGGTAGTGTTCCCAACATAATTACAGGAGGTTCTCCAAGTTTTTATCCTCATGCATTACGGAAAAGTACATTATTAAGTCCAGGGACAACTTTATTATGGGATTTAGGATATAAAAAGATTTGGGAAGAGTCGCCTTTTCTCAATGCAGCTGTTTTAATCACTCGTTTGATTAGTAAGCCTAATGATAATATCTATTGTTTTGATTTGGGACATAAAGCTGTAGCTTCAGAAATGCCCCTGCCCAGAGTTGAAATTATTGGGATGGAGAATGCTGTTCACAAGGGGCAAAGTGAAGAGCATTTAATTGTAGAGTTTAAAAAAGAGAACAATTTTAAAGTTGGAGATCTGTTTTATGCTTTGCCTTATCATATTTGTCCCACTGTAGCAAAATACAACAGAGCTTATACTGTAGAAAATGGAGCACACACAGGCTATTGGGACGTGCAGGCTCGTGATTATCAAATTGAATTAAACCAATGAAGTTTATCTTTGATGCCCATTTAGACCTATCTATGAATGCTCTAGAATGGAATAGGGATTTCCGAATGGAGGTTTCTGAGATTCGTGTTTTAGAGTCAGGGATGGTTGATTTACCCGATCGTGAAAAAGGAGTGGTCTCCTTTCCAGCAATGCGAAAGGGGAATATAGGCTTATGTATGGCAACATTAATTGCCCGCTACGTTAAGCCTAACAATAAACTGCCTGGATGGAATTCTCCAGAGCAAGCATGGGCACAAACCCAAGGGCAGCTTGCCTGGTACCGTGCGATGGAGCTAGACAACCAATTATATCAGATACAGACTAAAGAGCAGTTGGATAAGCACCTTACCCAATGGGAACAAAATCCTAAAGAAACACCTATTGGATATATTTTAACACTTGAGGGTGCAGACTCTATAGTCAATATGGATTATTTGCACCAAATGTATAGAGAGGGACTACGTGCAATCGGACCTGCACATTACGGACCTGGGACTTATGCTTTTGGAACCGATTCAACTGGGGGTATAGGCCTAAAAGGGAAATCCTTACTAAAGGAAATCTCAGAATTAAAACTGATTTTAGATGCCACTCATTTATGTGATCAGAGTTTTTGGGAGACCTTAGAAGTTTATGATGGTCCAATATGGGCAAGCCACAGCAATGTAAGAAAATGGGTGCCTGATGAGCGTCAGTTTAACGATGATCAAATTAAAGCCTTGCTAGAACGAGATGCTGTCATTGGAATGGCTTTTGATGCTTGGATGATGCTTCCAAATTGGAAGCGTGGAATTACAGATCCTTACAAAAGTGGGTTGACTTTGGAGACCATTGTCAATCATATTGACCATATTTGTCAGTTGGCCGGTAATTCAGAGCATGTTATGCTGGGTTCTGATCTTGATGGTGGATTTGGAAAAGAGCAATGCCCCTTCGACTTAGACACTATAACTGACCTTCAAAAGCTGGATAACATTCTCAATCAGAGAGGATATGTTGTTCAAGACGTTGAAAATATTTTTAATAAAAATGGGCTTCGTTTTTTGAGAAAAAACCTTTCCGAATAAGTTTTTCTTTGAAAAAGATCAAGTTAAATGCTATATGTTTTATTTTCACATAAATTCAATTTTCTAATATGAAATCATTTTTTAACGTTGCTTTAGTTTTAATAATGTTTTTTTCAAATTTAAATGCTCAGCGCAAATTTGAGTCCACTGCTCGTGCAATAGGCCTTGAAAGCATAGAAAAGTTTAAATCTTTTTTGGCATTACCTAATGATGCCGCGAAACCAGATGATATTAAGGTCAATATTTCTTGGGCTAAATCAGAATTAGAGGCTTTAGGTTTTGAGGTCAATACCCTAGAAACGTCAGCATTACCCCTTTTGTTAGCAAATTTGAAGGCTAAGAAATCAAAGCCCACCCTAGCTTTTTATATGCATTTAGATGGTCAAGCAGTAGATGGAACAAAATGGAATCAAAAAGATCCTTACACAGCAGTTTTAAAATCGAAAAATGGTAAAGAATTTAACCCAATTAGTTGGGATAACTTAAAGGGCCAAGAAATTGATGATTATCGAATCTTTGCGCGTTCGAGTGCAGATGACAAGGGCCCTTTTGTAATGCTTTTAACGGCCTTAAATTATCTAAAAAAAGAGGGTAAATCGACTGCATACAATATTAAATTAATCTTAGATTTCGAAGAAGAACAAAGTTCTCCAGGTTTGCCAGAGGCTGTAAAGAAATTTAAAGATCAGTTAACAGCAGACTTACTTCTAATCTTAGACGGTCCTGTTCATTCTTCAGCAAAACCCACTTTAGTTTTTGGAAATCGCGGTATAGCGGCATTAACACTTACAGCCTTTGGCCCGCTGGTGCCTCAACACAGCGGACATTATGGGAACTACATACCCAACCCTGCTTTGGAGCTGTCCAAGGCATTAGCTTCTATGAAAGACAATCAGGGTCGTGTTGTAATCTCTGGATTTTATGATGGAATTAATTTGGATGCAGCTACTAAAAAAATTCTTGAAGGTGTGCCAACAGAAGATAAAGCGATTAAGGAACGTACCCAGATCAAAAGAAATGATAGGGTAGGAAATACTTATCAAGAGTCAATACAATACCCTTCCCTAAATATACGTGGTTTGCAAAGTGGATGGGTAGGGGACGAAGCGAGAACCATTATCCCGGCCACTGCTACTGCAGAAATTGACATCCGACTTGTAGTTGAAAGTAATCCCTACAAATTGATTGAGGGAGTTAAGACACATTTAATGAATCAAGGCTATACCGTTCTTGACCATCAGCCAACAAAAGAAGAACGGATGAGTCAAGACAGAATTATACAAATGACATCGAATGTAGCTTACCCAGCCTTTAGGACAGCTACCCAATCTAAAGAAGGAAAATGGTTGAGTAACATTTTGGCGGAATATTATAATGAAAAACCTATTATTATCAGAACCAGTGGGGGCTCGGTTCCAATCTCCCCTTTTGTATCTGAGTTAGGTGTTCCAGCCATAGGGGTGCCTACCGTCAACTTAGACAACAATCAGCACAGTCCAAATGAAAATCTTCGTATAGGAAACTACCTCACTGGTATTGAAAGCTTTTTAGCTATACTGACATCAAAATTCTAACCCTATCGTCCGTTAAACCAAAGCATTACAAAAACAACTACAAGAACTACGAAAATTGAAGTGCTTACATCTTTCCAGTCGAATGATGCCTTTGTAATTTTCTTTTCTTCGGAACTGACCGTTCCAAGTGTTAGATTCAATACTTTCTCCGATTTAGGTTCCTCTGTTGCAAGACTAACAGCTGTAATAAGCAGTAGACAAAGGAAAAAAAAACAAGAGCCAAACGAAAGGTAATTCATTGTACCAACTATATATAAGAAGCTTCCCGGATTCAGAGAATCACTCATAATTTCTAAAAATATCCTGCCAAAGCCAATAATAAAACCGCTGATTAAGGTGACATAAGCACCTTGGGCATTGATACGTTTATGCATAATTCCCATAATAAAAACCGCTGCTATGGGAGGAGCAATATAGGTTTGGACTGATTGTAGGTATTCGTAGAGCACACCTGAAATATTCGCCATGATGGGTATCCAAAAAATCCCAATAATAACAACCACTACAGTTGCGAGTTGACCAGTTTGAACTAGTTTTTTCTCAGCGGTTTTAGGTTTTAATTTTTTATAAATATCTACAGTAAAAAGGGTAGATACTGAATTAAATACAGAAGCCAAAGAACTCATCAAAGCAGCTAATAGACCGGCTGCAACGAGACCCCTTAGTCCTGCTGGGAGCAGATTACTCATCAATACAGGGAAGGCTTGATCAGCACTTTCCCATTCCAATTCCCCTCTCATTTTGAGTGTTAATGCAATTACTCCTGGGATCAAAAAAAGAAAAACAGGTAATAACTTCAACAAGGCACTAAAAATAGTACCTCTTCTTCCTTCTTTAATATTTTTAGCGGTTAGTGTTCTTTGGACAATGTATTGATCAGTACACCAATACCAAATACCAACTACAGTACTTGAAATAAACAAGGAGGGCCAGGGGAAATTGGGATCTGAGGCAGGACGCCACATATTTAAATATTCAGGAGTTACTGTTGCTTTCATACTTTCCCATCCACCTACTCGATCCAAACCAATATAGGTTAAAACAGCTGCACCAGCTACTAGTACTAGGGCTTGTAAGGTTTCAGTATAGACGACTGCTCTCATTCCTCCCAATACAGTGTATATCCCTGTTAAAATAACCGTAGCAATGGCACCGGTCCAAAAATCAATTCCCAAAAGAGCAGACACTACAATTCCTCCTGCGTATATCGTTACAGAAATTTTAGTAAGCACATAGGCGACAATAGAAAATACAGATAAAATCCACCGAATCCGAGAATCAAAACGCTTTTCTAAAAATTCTGGCATGGTAAAAACTCCTGCACGTTGATAAAAAGGTAAAAAGACCCATCCCAAAATCAATACAATCCATGCATGAACCTCATAGATAAGCATGGGAAGTTTGTCACTAGCACCTGCTCCTGCAAGTCCTACGACATGTTCAGATCCAATATTAGAAGCAAAAATTGAGGCTCCTACAACAAACCATCCCACATTTCGTCCCGCTAAAAAGTAGTCTTCCGTATTATCTTTTTTACTCTTTATAACCCAGATTACGATCCCAGCTAGTATACTAAAGTAGATTCCAATTGAAATCCAGTCTAATAATCCTAATGTTTGCATGTTCCTTTTTTAATCTTTAAAAATCAGAAAATAGAGTAAATTTAAATTGTGTTTTGGTGTTGTAAACCTCTCCTGCTATCAATTCTGTTGAAGGGAAAGATGATTCGTTGGGTGAATTCGGAAAATGTTGTGTCTCAAGACACAATCCTGACCTGTAATTGTAATAGGATTCGGAATTTTTCACTGGATTAGAACCGTCTAAAAAGTTACCAGAGTAAAATTGAATTGCGGGCTGGTCAGTGAATACTTCCATTTGAATTCCAGAGCTTTCGTTTTTCAAAATTGCAGCTGATCGAAGTCCTTTGTTTGGGTTGTCAAGTACCCAGCAATGATCGTAACCTAATCCGCGTTCTAATTGTATATCTTCTTTTAAGATATCCCTTCCAATTGCTTTAAATGTTGTAAAGTCAAAAGGTGTTCCCACCACACTTGCAATTTCACCCGTAGGGATGAGGGTTTCATCAACGGGTAAATAAGAGGGAGCATTGAGCATTAATTCATGATTCAAAATATCTTTTTCTCCGGAGAGGTTGAAATAGGAGTGCTGAGTGAGGTTTAATACTGTTTTTTTGTCAGTTGTCGCTTTGTATTTTACTTCTAATATATTGTCTTTTGTTAGGGTATAAATGACTTCTACATTTAAGTTTCCAGGATAACCTTCTTCAAGGTTCTTACTTAAGTAGCTGAGATTTAAAACAGCCTTTTCATTCTCAACACTAGAACTTGCAGCCCAAACTACTTTATCAAAACCTTTTGTTCCCCCATGAAGGTGATTTTTACCGTTGTTTTGAACAAGGTTGTATTCTACTCCATCGAGCCTGAATTTTCCATCAGCTATTCGGTTTCCATAGCGCCCAATTAATGCTCCAAAGTATGGACTCCCTTTTTCATAATCGCT
>Ga0228615_1000177_pt1 | contig 37017 bp, 42 predicted proteins | sample 16DmetaG_FD_190530 | JGI IMG/M metagenome (GOLD analysis project Ga0228615, IMG submission 190530) | Seawater microbial communities from Monterey Bay, California, United States - 16D | ecosystem: Environmental > Aquatic > Marine > Coastal | place: USA: California | collected 2016-10-17
TGCAGCTGCGCCTAAACTTAGCACTCAAAATATTGCTTTTAATGAAGTTGCAAGACAATCCATTATTTCTGATCCTGATTTTGAAAAAGGCGATGCGCATCCTGAAAAAGGGTTGGGGCTTGCAAGAATGTTAGGGCACATAACTTATCTTTCTGAGGAGTCTATGAAAAATAAATTCGGTAGAGAGTTGAAGAAGGAAAAAATTGAATATGGCTATGATGTTGAATTTGAGATAGAGAGTTATTTGAGATATCAAGGTGCAAATTTTTCAAAAAGCTTTAATGCTCATACGTACTTATTAATGACTAAAGCTTTAGACTATTTTGATCCTGCAAAAAAAAATGATGGGAATTTATCTAAAACTCTTGCAGGCTCAACATGTCAATTCTTGGTTGTATCTTTCAAATCTGATTGGCGATTTCCTCCAGAAAGATCTAAAGAAATTGTAGATGCCTTAATTGATGCAGAAAAAAAAGTAAGCTACTTGAATATTGATTCCATTCAAGGTCATGATAGTTTTTTAATGCAAAATGGTAGATATGAAAATGCTATCGACAGTTTTTTAGAGGCAGATGTTTAAGATAAATGATTGGATTTCCAGAGATTCCAAAGTTTTAGACCTTGGTTGTGGAGATGGATCTCTTCTTAACGATTTGAAGTTAGATAAGTCTGTTTCTGGAATAGGTATCGAAATAGATGCAGAAAAAATAGAAAGTTGCCTAGAAAAAGGAATATCAGTCGTCGAACAAGATATTGATAGTGGTTTAGAAAATTTTGGTAACCAATCTTTTGATTATGTAGTAATGAGCCAATCTATCCAGGCTCTTAAAAGACCGGAAGTAGCTTTAGAAGAGATTGTAAGAATTGGAAAAGAATGTATTGTTTCCATCCCAAATTTTGCAAATATCAAATGTAGGCTACAACTTTTTTTTAAAGGACAAATGCCAGTTTCTGGTGCGTTGCCTCATGATTGGTTCTCAACGCCAAATTTACATCTTTGCTCTCTAGAAGATTTTGAGGGACTTTGCAAAAAATCTAATATCTCTATTATTGAAAGGAAACTTTCAAAAATAAATGGTGATGAAAGTTTTCTGATGAAACTGTTACCAAATCTCTTTTCTGAAGTAGCTTTATATAAGCTTGTCAAAGAAACTTGAAAATAGTTATTGCAACTTTTAACAAAGGTAAGCTCAAAGAATTTAAAGCTTTATTTGATAAATCTAATTTTGAAGTTTTATCTTTGAAAGACTTCACGACCGAGGACATTGATGAAACAGGCCGATCCTACGAAGAAAATGCAATGTTAAAAGCGCAAAAAGCAAACGAACTAAGTAATTATCCCTCACTAGGTGATGACTCAGGCCTCCAAGTTAAATTATTAAATAATGAACCTGGCCTTTTTTCCGCTAGATATTCAGGAAAAAATGCGACTGATCAAACAAATATAAAGAAATTGCTTAAGGCAACTAAAAATTTAAAGAATGCTAAAGCAAAATTTGTATCAACTTTAGCGTTTTATGATGCGCAAAAAAATATTGAATTATTTTCTTTTGGAGAATTAGAAGGAGAAATCATCAAAGAAAAGAGAGGCAATAAAGGGTTTGGTTATGATCCAATTTTTAAAATAAAAAATTCCAGCCAAACTCTTGCAGAACTTTCATTTGAAGAAAGGATGAGAGTAAGCCACAGGGCTAAATCTACTCAAGAAATGCTTATACATTTAAATAGCTTATATAAGTAAAAACTTCTCTGCCCTCTTCTATAGCCTTTCTTTCATATTTAGTCTGTAGCGGTTTAAGCAACTGCAAAATTTTTTCATCGTGAGAGACTTTAAATGCTTTAAGATCTTTTTTTAAATTATCCGCATAATCTTGCCAATCTGTCTTAATGATCAAACATCCTTTTTCTTTAAGATTCTGTTTAAGTAGATTTAGAAAATTTTGATCTATTAGTCTTCTTTTCCAATGCTTTTTTTTCGGCCAAGGATCAGGAAATAAAACAAAAATAAAATCAAAAAAAGATTTTTCGATCTTTATCAAAAAATCTTTTGCATCGCCATAAAACAAACATATATTGCTTAACTCATGAATTTGTATCTGTTTCAAAAGAGAAGCGATGCCGGGTTTATATACCTCAATTCCATAAAAGTTCATTTCGGAGTTGGTCTTTGCTTTTTCTATTAAATTTTTTCCATCTCCAAAGCCTATTTCAAGAACATTAATTCTTTTTTCTGAAAGTAGTTTTGATAAATTATTTACTTCTTTTGAAACAAAAAAATTTTTATTTTTAAATTTTTCAAAAATTTCTACATCTTTTTTGGATGTTCTACTTCGAACATGTACAAAAGATTTAACCTCTCTTTTCAAGACTCTATAATGCCTTTTTCTGGGGAACTGGGACTAGGCTGAGATTTGGGAATTCTCCCTGATTTATATGCAAGCCTACCAGCTTCAACTGCTAATTTCATTGCTGATGCCATTTGAGTTGGATTTTCAGATTTTGCAATGGCAGTGTTCAAAAGAACAGCATCAGCTCCCATTTCCATTGCTATAGAAGCATCTGAAGCAGTACCTATACCTGCATCAACAATTACTGGGACGGCAACAGAATCAATAATTTTTTGAATTTTTTGGGGCTCTGATATACCCAAGCCAGTTCCAATAGGAGCAGCTAGAGGCATTATGGAGACACATCCTAGGTCTTCAAGCTTCATGCAACTTTCATAATCAGAAGTACAGTAAACCATTACCTCGAAACCATCTCGTACAAGAATATCCGCTGCCTGTATGGTCAAACCCATATTTGGCAGTAATGTTTTTGGATCATCTAGTACTTCTAATTTTAATAAATTTTTTCCACCTAAAATTTCTCTTCCTAAATTGGCCATTCTTACTGCATCTTTTATTGTATAAGCTCCTGCAGTGTTAGGAAGAATTGTGTATTTTTCTGGAGAGACGTAATCAAGAATTGAAGAATCTTTATCGTTTTGCAGGTCTATTCTTCTTACAGCAACAGTAACAATTTCTGCTCCTGAAGCTTCAATAGAAACAATTGCTTCAGCTTCATCTTTATATTTTCCCGTACCAACAAGAAGCCTTGATGAATAGGTTTTTCCTGCAATGACTAAATTGTCCTGAGTCAATTAACCACCGCCTATGGCCTTTACAATTTCTACTTTATCTCCATCTTTTAGATTAGTTTTTTCCCAGTCCGATCTAAAAACCAAAATTTCGTTAATTTCAATTGCAATGTGTTTGGAAGATATATTTAAAGACTTTAAGAAAGAAATGATATTTATTTCCAGTGGAAACTGTTTTAAATCGCCGTTAACGTAAATTTTTATTGGAGAGCTTTCCAAAATTTAGCTCAATTTTTCCTTTATCACATCCATGGCAGATTTTTCAATTTGCCTAATTCGTTCTGCACTAACTTCGTATTTATCTGATAACTCATGAAGAGTAGGTTTGATATCGCTAAGCCAACGATCAACAAGAATTTCTTTACTTCTTTGATCTAACTCAGAAATAGCAGAAAGAAGTTCGTTATTATTATGTTTTGCTAAATCGTTTTTTTCTACAAGATCAGCTGGATTCATAGTTGAATCCGAAATGTAATTAGCAGGACTGTATGATGCTTGATCATCACTGGCTTCAGCGGGAGGATCAAAAGAAACATCTGAGGAACTCATTCTTGATTCCATTTCCTTGACTGATTTTTCATCAACTCCTAGTTCAGATGAAATCATTTTTATTTCGTCAGATGAAAGCCAGTTCAACTCTTTTCTTTTACTTCTCAAATTGAAGAAGAGTTTTCTTTGAGCTTTGGTAGTGGCAACTTTTACAATTTTCCAATTTTTTAAAATATATTCATGGATTTCTGATTTTATCCAATGAATAGCAAAGGAAATAAGTCTAACGCCAACTTCTGGGTTAAATTTTCGTACGGCTTTCATTAAACCAACATTCCCTTCTTGAATAAGATCAGCTTGTGAAAGGCCATATCCTGAGTAGCCTCTTGCTACGTGTGCAACAAATCTTAGATGCGCCATTACGAGCTTTCTAGCAGCTTCCAAATCATTATTATAATAAAGCTCTTCAGCTAGTTTCTTCTCCTCTTCAGGAGTCAAAATTGAAATATTCTGAATAGAATTAAGGTAGGACTCCAGATTTTGACCTGGTGAAGAAATATCCATTGGCTGTAATTCTTTATTCATAATCTGGATTTTATACCTTTTTTTCATTATTTTAAAAATATTTGAGTAAAAAAGTTATAAAAATAGTTTAAAAAACTGTTTCTCTCAAGAAATCTAACCTATTTTTGCTAGAAAAGGCAAAAAACCCTCTAATTAACTGTTTTTCTTTCATATCATAAGATATTTCTTGAAGACTTAAATCTAATACATCTCCTCCGAAAGATCTTAAAATAGCGTGTCCAGCAGCAATATCCCAGGAATAAATATTCCCAAATCTTGGATAAAGATCAGCTCTACCCTCACAAATCTTGCAAAACTTAATTGAGCTACCCATCTTAATGATTTTAGATCCTTTAAATTTAGACATTACTTTTTCACAAAAATCTATTTCTTCTTTGTTGCTGTGAGATTTGCTTATTAAGACATTACAGATTTCATTATCTTTTTTGAAAAGGCGAACTATTTTTTCATTAGTAATTTTTTTTGGAGGCAAATCACTTCCCCCTATAAAGATAGTATCTTTCATAGGTTGATATATACCGCCAAATATTGGTTTTTGTTTCTTAATAAGAGCAACATTTAAAGTAAATTCATCACTCCCATTAATTAATTCTTTTGTTCCGTCAATAGGATCTATGATCCAAGTGTATTCAGAATTTGTTTGTTCTTGACCAGTCTCCTCAGAAATAAAAGCATAATCTTGATTAATTTTTCTCAATTCTTTTTTTAAGAACTGATCTATTTCCGTATCTAGAATAGTCAGTGGAGAGTTATCATTTTTATAACTTACTTGAAGATTCATCGAATCAAGGTTGCTAAAAAACTTTTTTGTATTTTTGAAAATTTTTACTACCTCTTCAGAAATATAAGACTGGTTAACTTTATTCATCATTATTTTTATAAATGCTATTTATAAATTACAATATTCTTCTTATTAAAGAGCATATTATGGTTGATAAAGAAGATTTATTGAAACAAGCAGAAAATATTCATTCTGGCCTAAAGAGACTTAGTCTAAAAAATAGAAAAGTTGTAATGCCTCATCACAAAGAGTTTGAGTTGATTGAGGAACTGGAAGAACTTTCAATAGATTTAATTGAAAAACTTAAAGAATAAAAAGGAGTTGAAATGACAAACAAATATACTTGTTTTGATTTAGAAATAAAAAACAAAGTGGCGTATGTAACCATGTGTCGACCGGAAGAATACAATTCAATGAATAAAGCGTTTTGGTCTGAATTACCTCATCTAGTTGAAAAAATATCTGATGATTCCAGTGCACGTGTAATTGTATTATCTTCAACAGGTAAACATTTTTGTGCGGGAATGGATTTAGCGAATTTTTCTTTAAATGATAACCCCACTGAGCCAAAATCTTCTAACACTCATAGCGGTATGAAAAAAGAAGCTGGTTTTAGAATTACACTTGACCTTCAACATACAATTACTTCCCTTGAAAAAGCAAGAATCCCCGTTATTTCTGCTATTCAGGGTGGTTGTATTGGAGGCGGCTTAGACCTAGCAACAGCTACAGATATGAGATTTTGTACTAAAGAGGCGTTCTTTTGTATTCAGGAAATAAATATTGGGATGGCAGCTGACGTTGGAACTTTACAAAGAATTCCTAGATTAATTCCAGAAGGAGTTGTAAGAGAATTAGCTTACACAGGAAGAAGATTTTTTGCCGATGAAGCTAAAGCACATGGGCTAGTGAACAAGGTTTTTGATTCTCACGAAGAAATGATGACAGCGGTAAAAATTATTGCAGAAGAAATTGCTTCCAAGGGACCTTTAGCTGTTGCTGGAACTAAAGAAATTCTAAATTATGGAAGAGATCATACAATTGAAGAATCTTTAAATCATGTTGCTTTGTGGAACGCCGCGATGGGAATTAGCGACGAAATGTCTGTTGCTTTTGAAGCAAAAGTAAATAAGAAGGATCCAGATTTTGATGACTTAATTCCAAGAACTGGGAAAAAATATCTTGATGGTGGATATCAAGGTTAAATTATTTTCTTAGAAAAACTGGGCTGTATTCAGTCGAATCTTTTTTGGAGTATTTATAGCCATCGAGATTAAATTTATAAAGACCCTCAGGGGCTTTAACTCGGTTTTCAATTAAATACTTGGCCATTAACCCTCTGGCCTTCTTTGCATAAAAACTTATTATCTTGAATTGACCGTTTTTAAAGTCTTTAAAAACTGGACTAATGACCCTGCTTTTCAATTTTTCAGTATTAACAGAAGAAAAATATTCGATAGAAGCTAGATTCACCAAAATGGAGGAAGCTTTGAGATCTTTGTTTAAATGATTAGTAATTTCCTCTTTCCAAAACTCATACAAGTCTTTGTTTTTGGCAACAGAAATTTTTGTGCCCATCTCAAGACGGTAAGGCGAAATAATATCTAACGGTTTTAAAACTCCATAAAGTCCAGAAAGAATTCTGAGGTGTTTTTGTGCAAAATTTATGTCTTGTTTTGAAAGTTTTTCAAACTCCAGTCCTTGATAGACGTCTCCTTTGAAAACAAGCCCAGCTTGTTTCGCTTGCGCTGAAGGTTTGGTTGCTTGAGACCAATTCTGAAATCTATCATGGTTTAAAGCAGAAATTTTATCACTCACTCCCATTAAAGAAGACAACTCAGATTTATTGAGTTTCTTCATAGTAGAAATTAAATTTTTAGATTTAGGCAAAAAAGGTGGTACTGAGAAATCCAGTTTCTTTTCAGAAAAAGAATAATCTAACGTCTTAGCTGGAGATAGAACTATAATCATTACAGTATTATTAAATCATATTTCAATGCTCAAAAAAATTACAAAAACCATAGAGAATATACTTAATTTATTTCCTTCCTTTTTCGGAAAAATTTCTTCTTGGCTGATTTTATTAATGATTTTTCTAAGCTCGATGATTGTCATCTTGAGATATGTTTTTGAAATCGGAGTAGTTGCAATGCAAGAATTACTAGTTTATTCGCATGGAATGCTATTTCTATTTTATGCTGCATTAGCTCTTAAAGATGATGCCCATGTGAGAGTAGACATTTTCTATAGAGAATTGTCGGTTAAAAGAAAAAGAATGATAAATATTTTAGGGAATCTATTCTTTTTACAGCCCTTTGCTTGGGTAATTTTAATATTTTCATTTGAATATGTTTACTTCTCTTGGTCTATTAATGAAATTTCTCCAGAACCAGGTGGTCTTCCTTTTGTATATCTTTTCAAAACGAGCTTAATTATTTTCCCTATTCTTTTGATTTTTCAGAGCTTTTCCGAGCTGACCAAGTTGATTTTTAATTATGATTGATTTTCTACCGCTAGTTCTTTTTGCTTTAGTTTGTATCTTTTTACTGTTTGGTTTTCCCGTAGCTTTTACTTTAGCTGGAGTTTCAATAATTTTTGCGTTTATAACAAGTTTTTTTGGTGTTTTTGATTTATTTCTTTTAGAAACTCTGCCAAATCGGATTTTTGGCGTGATGACGAATTCTACTTTGATAGCGGTTCCCTTGTTTATTTTTATGGGGGTATTATTGGAAAAATCGAAAGTTGCTGAAGAACTCCTGCTTAAAATGTCTTACTTTTTTTCTGGTTTTAGAGGCGGGCTTGGTCTTTCGGTAATTTTTGTCGGAGCTTTGCTTGCAGCTAGTACAGGCATTGTTGGAGCTACAGTTATTGCGATGGGCTTGATTTCTTTACCCGCATTTTTAAAACAAGGATATCCTCACGATCTTTCTACAGGCTTAATTTCTGCTACCGGTACTTTGGGACAAATCATCCCTCCTTCTATTGCCTTGGTTATTTTAGGAGATGTGTTGTCTTCTGCTTATCAACAATCGCAACTTAGCCAGGGTATTTTTACTGCCAAAACAATTTCTGTGGGAGATCTATTCTTGGCAGCTATAGTTCCTGGATTAATGTTGCTGTGTTTTTATGCAATTTATTTTCTTTTCAAATCAAGAAACTTGGAACTTATTTCAAATGATGAGCAAAGGTCAATAAAAGCTATTGATTTAATAAAGGTCATTGCCCCGCCTTTTCTTTTGATCATCACTGTTTTGGGCAGCATTATTTTTGGAATTGCTTCTCCAACAGAGGCATCTGGTTTAGGTGCTTTGGGAGCAATTCTGATTGCAATGCTAAATAATAAATTAAATTTTCAAACTTTATCTGAAACAGTAAAACAATCAGCCGCCATAACCTCGATGGTTTTTATAATCTTAATTGGGGCTTCAGTTTTCTCTCTGGTTTTTAGAGGCTTGGGGGGGGAAGAACTCATCGAGCAAATATTTAATTCGATTCCTGGAGGTCTTTTCGGTTCTATGGTTTTAGTTATGGTTTTGATTTTTTTGTTGGGTTTTATCCTGGATTTCATCGAAATAAGTTTTGTCATAGTGCCAATTGTAGGGCCGGTATTGATGGCAATGGGGGCAGATCCAATTTGGCTTGGTATTATGATTGCCATCAATCTTCAAACTTCTTTTTTAACCCCGCCATTTGGTTTTGCTTTGTTTTATTTGAGAGGTGTTGCACCAGAAAGCATAAAAACAATTTCTTTATATAAAGGTGTGATTCCATTTATAGGAATTCAGCTAGGTCTTTTGGTTTTATTAGCTATTTTCCCCTCAATCGTTAGTTTTTTGCCTAATTATTTATAGGGATTTAATTCTTTAAAAAAAGAAAATTAAACTAATTGAGAAATTGCCATATAAGCAATTATGAACCACCCAACAACAAAGATCATAAATCTTAACAGGACTAGGTTGAATGTTAGCTGAACTAAAGAATGAATAATTCTTAACATCACAAATGCCCAGGCTAACTGAATTATCAAAGGATCAATGCTATTGATTAAGGCTATGGCTAAAGTTACAACATAAAATGCAATCGGTTGTTCAAAAAGATGATTGTAGTTATCGGCAGTTCTCTCCACCCAAGCAGGCAAAGTTCCTTTTAAGTCTTTTGTATGAGCTGCATCTTGTGGATCTTTCATAAATCTCGCTCGGCCGTAAGCCATAATCAAGAAAATTATAAAAGTCCAAAAAGTTAAGACGAAAACTGGTGTTAATAGTGCTATTTGATTCATGAAGCCCCTCCTTTTTTTTAATATATCAGATATATAATCCTCAAGCGAAATACCTATTGAGTGGGAATAAAATACTGCAACAGATACTATTTTGGTTTTGGATACTTCCCGGTAAAGTTAGCAAAATATTCCTTAAAGAATTTAAGATCTTTCTCTACATCCCCTGAAGGGCTATATAAATCTCCAAGCTCAATAGTTTTTTTTGAGAAATCAACTCCAACCATCATAATTTTGCTATTAGTTTCATTTGCAATTCTTAAAAAACCGGATTTTAGTCTATCTACTTTTTTTCTAGTACCTTCCGGAGATATAGCAATGATAAAGCCTTTGAACTTCTCAGTAACATTGTGAATTTCATTCTTCAATGCTTCTGGATTTGCTCTGTTTACTGGAATGCCGCCCATTTTTCTGAGAAGCCTGCGAAAACCTTTTTTGAAAATTGAATGCTTTCCTACCCAGTGAAGATTGACATCAAGACTTAATATGAGCGACATGGCGAGAACAAAATCCCAATTTGAAGTATGTGGTCCAGCAACCATTACCACGCGCAGATCTTTTGGAAAATTGCCAATAGTTTTCCAGCCTGTTGTTTTCATTAGTAATTGACCGAGCCATCTGACAGGCTTTGGCCTATATGCGCGCAAATGCTCAGGAATAAATGTTTTATACTTTTTCAAGTTTGATATTTTATATGTTAAAAAAGATTTAATTAAATAAATATATGACCAATAAACATTTAGTCAACTTAGGGTATTTCTTCATCTGGGGAGATTTTTTATTAGTTATGTTCCTAGTTCATTCTTTATTTATAAGTCCAATTAATGTTGAGGTGTATTTTTCTGAGTATGTGCAAATAGCTTTATATTTTTTTAATTGGATTAAGACATGGGGAAGATTTTTTGATTGGTGGATAGGAGTAATTTATACCTGGCCGGCAGCACTACTTTTCTTTATTAGATATTTTATTTCAACCTCTATAGGTATTTGGTTGGTAAGAAAATACAGTTAGTTTAGTTCCCTCATCTCATAAACTGCTTTTTCTGATATTTTGTGATACTCGGAAACATTCTTTTTAAAATTTTCTTGAGACTCAAATATCCTTTTGGATAATGGATCTTCAGCAATCAACTCTTCCAAAAGTTCAGCAGTAATTTCTTTAAATTTTCTCAAAACATCATCCGGGAGTCTTTTAAGTTTCACGCCATGAATATTTACTAAAGTTTCCAAAGCTTGATTATTTCTTGCAGTGTATTCATCCAGCATGTCCTGATTAACCGCCCTACTTGCAGTTCTCAGTATTTCTTGAAGGTCCGAAGGCAAAGAAGCAAAAGCTTCTTTATTGATAATTACTTCTAGAGTGGGGCCAGGTTCATGCCACCCTGGATAATAATAGTATTTTGCTGCTTGGTGTAAACCAAAAGTCTGATCATTGTATGGTCCAATCCATTCAGCAGCATCGATAACTCCCGTCTGAAGATTGGTGAAGATTTCGCTTCCAGGCATTAAGACTGCTTCCCCTCCTGCTTCTGTCCAAACTTTTCCAGCCAAGCCCGGAATTCTCATTCTTGTTCCTTTTATATCCTCGAGAGAATTTATTTCTTTGTTGAACCAACCTGCCATTTGAACGCCTGTATTGCCGCCTGCCAAAGGAAGCAAATTGAATTTATCATAAGCTTCTTCCCAGAGTTCTAATCCACCTCCATAATGAAGCCAGGCATTCATTTCTTGAGCATTTAAGCCAAAGGGTAAGGCAGTAAAAAATTGTGCTGAAGGAGCTTTACCAATCCAGTAATAAGAAGCTCCATGCCCAATCTGAACTGTTCCTCTGGAGACAGCATCAAAAACCTCTAAAGCTGGAACGAGCTCTCCACTACCATAAACTTTTATTTGCAGTCTGCCTGCTGACATTTTATTGACTAATTTGGAGAGATTTTCGGCTCCCAAACCGACCCCAGGGTAATTTTTTGGCCAAGTGGTTACCATTCGCCATTTGAATGTCTTTTCGGAGTCTTTAAAAGCAGTATTTGCTTCTTCTTGCTCACATGCAATGAAGAAAGTTAATACAAAAAGTAAAACTAAACTTTTTTTAAATTTGCGAAACTTAAAACCAGCCATTTTATTCCTTCTTTGGTGAAATTAACTTCAACTCTAGCATTGGGACCCTCTCCTTCATAGTTAAGAATGGTTCCTTCACCAAATACATCGTGCGTTACCAAGTCGCCCAAGGAAAACTCATTTCCTTCAAGTTCGCTCCCAACTAACCTTACAGGAACAAACTTGTCTACCCTGGTGTTCGATGACATTCTAATCTCATACTTAAATTCATCCGGTATTTCTTTCAAAAATCTAGACATAGGGCCAAAATTTTCCATGCCATACATGTTTCTTACTTCTGCACATGTTAAAAAGAGTCTTTCCATTGCTCTGGTAATGCCGACATAACAGAGCCTGCGTTCTTCTGCCAATTGCCTTGGATCTTCTAAGGATCTTTTGTGTGGGAATAAACCTTCTTCACATCCAGCCATAAAAACTAGAGGGAATTCTAAACCCTTCGCTGAATGAAGAGTCATCAATTGTATTGCATCTTCGTCAATATCTGCCTGATTTTCACCTGCATCCAAAGAGGCTTGATCAAGAAATATCTCCAGTTCATTTCTTTCATCATCAGCATCTTCACCTATAGGATTAAAGCCAGATGCAGCAGAAACAAGTTCCTCTAAATTTTCTTTTCTTGATCTACCTTTCTCCCCGGGTTCTTTTCCGTGAAAATCTTTCAAGCCAGTTGTATTAATAATTTCATAAAAAGTTTCCCCTAGACCTTTATTTTCGGTATCAGTCTTTAGCTGAGAAACTATTTCGATGAAATGAGATAAAGCTCTGGAAGATTTCTTTAAATTGTCTTTAGAAATTGATTCTGCTGCTTTCCATAAAGATATATTTTCAGCTCTCGCATGCTCACGTACGCTATCTAAGGTTTTTGCACCAATGCCTCTTGTAGGTACATTTACAATTCGTTCAAAAGCAGCATTATTATTAAAATCCACGAGTAATTTTGCGTAACACAGAGCATTCTTGATCTCCATTCTTTCGTAGAACCTCACTCCGCCGTAAATTCTATAAGGCAGCTCTGCCCTTAAAATACTATCCTCCAAAACACGGGATTGGGCATTTGATCTATACAAGATTGCTACCTCATTAAGAGACCTGCCCTCGTCGATCCAGTTTTTTATAATATCGACAATAAAACTTGCCTCATCTCTTTCGTTGAAAGCGCGATAAATTTTTAAAGGCTCACCTTCTTTATTTTCAGACCAAAGTTTTTTGCCTAATCTTTCAGGATTATTTGCAATAACTGCATTAGCAGAGGAAAGAATGTTTTTTGTGGATCTATAGTTTTGCTCAAGTTTAATGGTTTTCACATTCTTGAATTCTTTTTGAAACCTTTTGATGTTTGCGCTTTTTGCCCCTCTCCAGCTATAAATTGATTGATCATCATCCCCTACGACTGTCATAAAACTTTTTTTGCCTAAGAGTTTTTTTAATAAAAGATATTGAATTTCATTAGTATCTTGAAATTCATCAACCAAGATATGTTCAAACCTATTCTGATAGTGCTCTAAAATCGCCTTGTTATTCGAAAGCAGTTCAAAAGATCTTAATAGAATTTCTGCAAAATCTACCAACCCCTCTTGTTCGCACACTTTTTGATACTCATTCATGATATCGCCCCATTTTTCCTTCATAAAATCCGTGCCTTGTTGCCAACCTCTTGCTTTAGGGTCATGAGATGCATAGTCATATTTACCATCTATTTTTCTGCTTCCTTCTTCTTTCTGATTATTGATATACCATTGTGCTGTTGAGGGCTGAAACAATGCTTCATCTAAGTCCAGAGATTTTATGACTCTCTTTATCACCCTATTCTGATCTTCCGAATCTAAAATAGAAAAGCTTTTTGGGAGTCCAGCTTCTTCCCAATGTCTTCTTAACATCCTATGAAATAAAGAGTGAAAAGTGCCACACCACATCTGATTGAGTTGTTCGCCAAGAATATTTTCTATTCTGCCTCTCATTTCTTTTGCGGCTTTGTTTGTAAAAGTCACTGTTAATAAAGACATAGGATTTAGATTATGAACCTTACATAACCAAGCCACTTTATGAGTTATTACTCTGGTTTTACCTGAACCAGCTCCAGCTAGAATCAAAGAAAATTGGGATTCATTGGATACGGCTTCTCTTTGTGGAGAATTTAATTCGTCTAATATATAAGATACATCCATATATATTTATTTTAAGCTAAAGTAGATTCTTTATATAAATAACATTTATGAAAGATTTTGAGAATTCTTTAGAAACAATGCTTGAACAAGCTTTCTTAAGTATTTCTAACGGAGTAAATGATTCTAAAAGTTACTTTCATAACCCAACTATTTGTACTTTTGAAGGACAAGATATTTCAGCAAGAACTGTTGTGCTTAGAGAGTTTAGTGAAAAAGATAGGATTCTTAGATTTCATACTGATCAAAGGTCTCCAAAAATATCTCAGATTAAGGAAAACAGCAATGCTACGGTTCATGCTTACGATCAAGAAGAAAAAATTCAAATTAGATTAAAAGGAAGTATAGAAATACATCATCAAAATTCTGTAACAAAAAATGCATGGGAAAATACCAGAGAAATGTCTAAAGAATGTTACTCGGTAAAAGATTCGCCTAGTAAGGAGATAGAAAATCCGGATGAGTTTGATATTGATAAGAATCAGATAAATAGAGAAAAAGGTTACGAGAACTTTGCAGTTAATCTTTTTACTTTTAAATATCTAGAAATTTTATATTTAAAAAGATCTGGTCACAGAAGAGCTGTTTTTGAATGGGAAAACAATCAAATAAAGAAGAATTGGTTGATACCTTAATTTACAGTATTAGCTAAAACCAATATAACACCAGTCACTATCAAAAGAATCCCAAAAGAAACAAGCAAGGATGGAAATTGCTGGTATTTAATAGCTCCTAGTAATGCTATTAAAACAATTCCAACTCCCGACCAAATTGCATATGCAACTGACACTGATATGTGTTGAAAAGTTAATGATAAGAAATAAAAACTAGCAGCATAACTGACAACAACAACAAGATTGGGGATCATTCTTGTGAAGCCTTCTGTATCTCTTAAAAAAAGAGTCCCAACAACTTCTAAAATAATTGCTAAAAAAAGAAAGGTGTAAGGCAAAGCCATAATTCTCAAATATAATTGTAATCAATAAATCTAGATCTATGTTGAAAAGTTAAGCTATTCAATTTTAATCATTTCAAGTTAAAATTAGCTCATGAGTAAACATAAAGCTTTGAATATGTTCGGTAGGTCTGGGAATCCCACATTGAGTGATGCCACTTTTGCTGATTTTGAAAATGTAGATCAAAAAACCATGACCTTACAAGGAACTGTAAATAAGGTTGGTATTCTTTTAGCTTTGGTTGTTTTAAGTGCGGCCTACACTTGGAATGTTTATTTTGTAACTGGCAGTCCTGGATCACTGATGTATATCGGTCTTTTTGGTGGCATGGTTTTTGCTCTTATTACCATCTTCAAAAAAAACTGGGCGATGTACACCGCGCCTATTTATGCCATTTTAGAAGGTCTCTTTTTAGGTGGAATTTCTGCCATTTTTGAAAATATGTATCCAGGTATTGTGATTCAAGCTACTGGATTAACTTTTGGTACTTTGGCTTCTTTATTAGTGCTTTATAAAACAGGGGTAATAAAGCCTACAGAGAATTTTAGACTTATGGTGGTATCAGCCACCATGGGGATTGCATTGCTCTATGTAATCAGCTTCATTATGAGTATGTTTGGAACAGGAATCGGTTTTATTCACGATAACGGCATTTTTGGTATTGGATTTAGCCTTTTTGTAGTGGGTATTGCGGCTTTGAATTTAGTTCTAGATTTTGATTTTATAGAGGAAGGATCTGAAAAAAATGCTCCCAAGTATATGGAGTGGTTTGGTGCCTTTGCCTTGATGGTTACCTTGATTTGGCTTTACTTGGAAATGCTTAGACTGCTTGCAAAACTCAGAAGCAGATAGCGTGTCTCTGACAAATATCTTTTTTTTACTCCTAACGATTGTCTCACTTGCAGTATTCTTTTTTTTTGGTCGCTATAGAGCATCGGAAAAGCAATTAAATAGAGAAGATCGGATTGATTGGTCCAACAGAAGATATGATTTTCTAAAATACTTTCTGCTTATTCTTTTTTTAGCGATAGGTATAGCGTTTTTAATAAAAACTTTCGCCTAAAATATTTTTTAAATGATAAATACCGAAGTTTTAATAATTGGTGGTGGAGCTGCAGGCTTAACAGCTGCAATTGAGCTTAGTAAGAATTACAAAGTGTCTATCATTTCAAAGGAAACAATTATTGATAGCTCAACTTGGTATGCCCAAGGAGGAATAGCTGCGGTGATGGGAGAGAAAGATACTGTTGAAGAACATATTTCTGATACTTTAGAAGTGGGTGACGGGATATGTGATGAAGATGCAGTTGCGCACTGCGTTCAGAACAGTAAAGCAGCTATTAATTGGCTTATTGAGATGGGAGTTAATTTCACAATGACAAAAGATGGTGAAAAATTGCATCTTACTCAAGAAGGCGGTCATTCAAAAAGAAGAGTTGCACATTCTAAAGATACTACTGGTAAAGAGGTTTCCAATTCACTAATAGCTCATGCAAGAAAAATAAAAAATGTAACAATTTATGAAAATCACCTTGCGGTTGATTTGATTACTAACAATCAGTCATGTTTGGGGGCTTACGTATTTGATAAAAAAAAGGAGGAAGTAATAACTTTTAAATCAAACGTAACTATTCTCGCTTCAGGAGGAGCAAGTAAAGTTTATCTTTATACAAGTAATCCAGATGGTACTAGTGGAGATGGTATGGCACTTGCTTGGCGAGCAGGATGTGAGTTATCAAATATGGAATTTAATCAATTTCACCCAACTTGTCTTTATCATCCAGAAGCAAAGTCGTTTTTAATCAGCGAAGCTTTAAGAGGCGAAGGAGCTTTTTTAATTAATCACGAAAATGAAAGATTCATGAAAAAGTATCATGAAAAAAATGAGTTAGCTCCTAGGGATGTAGTCGCAAGATCTATAGATGAAGAAATGAAAAAGACTGGTAAAGATTTTATGTTTCTCGATATTAGTCATAAACCGAGTAAAATGATTTTAAAGTCTTTTCCTGCAATTCATCAAAAATGTTTGAGTTATGGATTTGATATTACCAAAGACAAAATACCTATTGTTCCTGCAGCACACTATTCGTGCGGAGGAGTAAAAACAGGTTTATCTGGTGAAACGAATATAAATAAACTTTATGCTATTGGGGAGACAGCATGTACAGGGCTCCATGGAGCAAACAGAATGGCAAGTAACTCTTTATTAGAATGTATAGTTTTTGCAAAATCCGCGGCCTTACATATTGAAAAAAATTTTAGTTTGAATGAGAAAAAACTTAAGAATTGGGACTCATCTAAGGTCATCAGATCAGGAGAGAATGTTCTAATTTCTCATAATTGGGATGAAACCAGAAGATTGATGTGGGACTATGTCGGGGTAGTTAGATCAAATGATAGGTTATTAAAAGCGAAACAAAAAATAAAAATAATCCAAAATGAAGTAGAAAGTTTTTATAAAGACTTTGAATTAAATTCAGATTTTATTGAGTTAAGAAATTTAGTATTGATTGCCAGGTTGATTATAGAAAGTGCTATTTTGAGAAAAGAAAGTAGGGGATTGCACTACAACATTGATTTTCCTAATAAGCTATCAAGAGGCTCTTCATCTATAATTTCGAAGAAAAAAATTAAAGTTGCTTAATTAAATCTCGCATAGACAGAACTCCAACAAGTTTTTCCTTATCCATTACAGCTAGATGACGGATTTGATTTTCCATCATTAAATCCAAGGCCTCTATTTTGGTACATTGAGGAGTAACACTAATAATATTCTTGGACATTATCTCTTTTACTTCATTTTTCAAAGATTCTTTTCCTTTTCGAGCAATAAGCTCAATAACATCTCTTTCTGTAACAATACCTTCAAGATCTTGCGGATCATTTGTATCGGAACAATACACCAAAAGAGCTCCGATTCTATTTTTATCCATGATGCTGCAAGCTTCTTCAATAGAAGAGTTACGAGCAACAGCAAAAATGTCCCAATATCTTTGATTTAAGAGCAATGATTCTATGTTTTCAGGCATTAAGTGAGATGATTTATGGAGTTTTTTGTTTATAATACTTCAAATCTTAGGAGATTTAAAAATGATATTTAAAAAAGGAATTAAATTATTGTCTCTATCCGTTCTTTTCTTAGGGTTAAGTTCCCTAATGCAGGCTGATAAAGGCTTTATTACTGTCGACGGAAAAAACATTGAATTTGATGTTGAAAGACAATATCAACCTGCCCCAAGCTATCCAAGAAAGGCCTTAAGACTTGCCAAAGAAGGTTATGTCATTGTTGAATTTGACGTAAGTCCAGATGGCGATGTTATGGATCCATTTATTCTTGAAGGTGAGCCTGCTGGTTTATTTGACAGAGCAGCAATGAAATCTATCAGAAAATGGATTTATCAGCCTCCTGTTCATGAAGGTGTGTCTGTTCAGGTCAGTGATGTAAAAGTTAGACTTTCTTTTCGAGTTCAATAAGATCTCAAATTTTTGCGCGTAAATGCGTATCAGAACAGTATTAATTGGGATTGGTCTAGCAGGAAACTTACTGCTAGCCCTTTCCTTGTTTTTTTTGTTCAACTATAGGGATACAACACAAAAAAGTTTTGCTAACGAGTCTCTAGTCTCAACATATGAGGCTGCATGGTTTCAGACCCTCGAAACTTCAATTGATGCGATTTCTGCTTGGCTTCCAGTAACTGGAGAAAGGGGAAATTATTGGGATCCTGAAAATCCTATTTATCCTGAAGAGGAACTATCTTCACCTGATGATTCTTTTTCCAATCCATTAATTCAATTCATAACAGACAAAAACATTGGAGAAGCGGGATATCTTTTAGACCTAATGTTTGAATTTGATTTAGATGAGGGAAATTTAAGTTTTATAAAAGCTTATTATCCAGACGGACAGAGATTCTACTGTGCTAGTGCCTTAGATTTATCTGGTATAGATGCATGTAGCCCTCAGGCAAAAAATGAATATGATGAAAATCTTGATGAGTTTCTTGTCGATGCAGGGAAAAGACCAAGAAGATTTTTACAAAAAATTACAGACTCCTCTGGAAATAAGATTTCTACCTTAAACCAAATGATGGCCTTCCCTATTAAAGCTTTTAGCAGAAATGCAGAAGCAATTATTGTAATGGGAATTGATGTAAGAAAATCTATGGAAACTTTTGGAGACGAATTTGAACTTGTAACTGCAGTACAAATAGAAGAAGGAATAATTTCATTAGGTGACGATTATGCAAGATATGAATCTGGTTTGGAATTAGACGAAAATTCTAATTTCGGAATTTCTAATATTAAAGGTCATGTTGATAAAGCAAATCTAAATTTAGAAGAATTTGGAAATAGAACTTCTACCAGAGACTCGGATTTAGGATCTCTTATAACCCTTCTGCCATTAAGCTCATACCTTTCGTCAGATAAAGCACAATTATTTATTTTTAGAGATGAAAGCGAAAGCATCAGACAAGAAAATACTATCTTAAATTCAATTTACATAATAATAATCATCGTAATTTTCTTGGTAATTGCTTTCACTTCAGTAATTCTTGCTAGTGTTTTTGGGTCTGTAAATAAAGCAATTGAAGTTTTGCAAGCCCTTACAAGTGGGGACTTATCTAAGACCATGCCTCAGAGAAGAGGTCTTTTGAGATCTGAGAATGATGAAGTCGGTGAACTAGCAAAAGCTCTTGAAATTTACAGGGGACATCTCAATGAGATGGAAAATATTAGAAATGAACAGTCTCGCAGACGAAAAGAAAGGGATACTGCAATTATAGAAAAAATGAGTATTCTTGCTGATGAGCTTGAAGGCGACTCAAGAACTTTAATCCTTAATGATATAAACAAAATGCAAAATCTTGCTCAAGAAAGCTCGCAGGATAAAGGAGAAGAAGCATCCGTTGAATTAATGACAGTTGCCTTTACAAGAATGGCTGATGAGGTACAAGTTCTTATAGATACTAGAACTAAAGAAATGGAGGAATCTAGAGATGAAGCCTTAGAGGCTAATGAACAAAGAAGTAAGTTTTTTGCCAATATGAGTCATGAACTTAGAACTCCATTGAATGCGATTTTAGGTTATGGGGAAATGCTTTACGAAGAATGTGAAGATTTAGGTTATGACGATTTGATGCCTGATCTAAAAAAAATTACCACTTCTGGAACACATTTATTGTCTCTAATTAATAATATTTTAGACCTTTCAAAAATTGAGTCAGGAAAAATGGAGCTCTTCATAACTAGCTTTGAAATTGAGAAAGTAGTGGAAACCTTAAAGGATATAAATGCCCCTCTGGCCGCCAAAAATGATAATGGTTTCAAAATAAATATCCAAGAAGCAATAGGCTCAATGTCTCAAGACGAAACAAAACTTAGACAGTGTGTTACAAATTTCTTAAGTAATGCCTTTAAGTTTACTAGCAATGGTTTGGTTACTTTAGATGTAACTTCTGTAATGAAAGATGAAGTTGAGATGATTGAATACAAAGTAACTGATGATGGAGAAGGTATGAGTGAAGAAGGAGTTGCAAAAGTGTTCGAAGAATACGAGCAAGCTGAAAGATCTACTTCCGCAACTCACGGTGGAACCGGTCTAGGCCTTCCAATAAGTAAAAGATTCGCTGAATTAATGGGTGGAGGCGTAACTGTATCAAGCGAAAAAGGAGTTGGTTCTGTATTTTCGATCTTTATTCCAAGAATTTGTGATGAATCTGAAGAGCTTGAAAACGAAGAAATATCGTCTTTAGAAGGTGAGAACCTATGTGTGCTTATTGATGATGATATAGCAATGCATGATTTAATTAAAAGAACAGTGAAAAAAGCGGGTATGACGTTGATTGGAGCAACGAATGGTGAGCAAGGCTTAAATATGATTAGAGAATCAAAACCAAAGCTAATTTTGTTAGACGTATTAATGCCGGGTAGAGATGGATGGTCGATTTTAAAAGAATGTAAATCGGATGAGTCAATTAAAGATATCCCAGTAATTATGGTGTCCCAAATGTCGCAGGAGACATTAGCATTTTCTTTAGGAGCGGATGATTATCTTACAAAGCCAATTGATAGAGATAAATTCCTCAAAATGGTGACTAACTTTCTCGGAAGCTCAACAAATAAAAGAATCTTAATTGTTGATGATGACTCTAATACTAGAGACATATTAGGCAGAGCTTTAAAAGATGCAGGATATGAGGCTTTCTTAGCGAGAGATGGAAAAGAAGGACTTGAGAATTTAGATAAAGATCCGGCACTAATTGTTCTAGACCTTGAAATGCCACGTATGGATGGGTTTGAATTTTTAGAAAATTTTGTTGAAATGAATTTTGAAAATAAGCCAAATATTCTTGTTTATTCGGGTAAAGATTTATCAGAAGTTCAAGAGGAACTTCTAAGAAAAAATGTGGCTGGATTAGTAAAAAAAGATGAAGTATCTATCAATCAACTTCCTGGGATGGTTACGAAATTATTAGGCGCTAAAAATTAAGCTACTAAATTCGATTCAATCTTTTCCAACAGCCTTTTGAAATCGACAGGCTTTGTATCGAAATCATCCGCGCCGCATTCCAAAGCTTTTTGTCTATCGTGCTCCATTGCATGGGCAGTTAAAGCAATAATTGGAATATTCGAAATTTCGGGATCTGCTTTTGCCTGAGTAGTTGCTTCCCAACCATCTAGGACTGGAAGACCCATATCCATTAAAACTAAATCAGGATTTTCTGATTTCATTTTATCTAATCCTTCTTGGCCATCAAAGGCAAAAATTACTTCGTATTCTCTTCTTGTTAGTCTTCTGCCTAACATATCACGATTCATTTCATTATCTTCAACGTAAAGAATCTTTTTCATAACTATCTCCCTCAGCTATAAATAAACTGATTTCTCCCCCCTTCTTTTGCTTTGTAGAGCCTTTCATCTGCAAGGTTAACAAGTTCTTCTTGATTCTTAACCTCAGATGAATTAATAACTCCTCCACTAATAGTAATATTTATTTCTACATCTTGAAAGGGAATTGATAAATCAACTATAGCCTTTCTAATACCCTCGCAGTAATCATTTAAACTCGCTCCTGCTTTATTTTCTAATACTGCAATAAATTCTTCCCCGCCAACTCTACCAATAACATTTTCACCGCACGCATCTCTTAAGCTGTGAGCTACGGCTATTAAAACTTCATCGCCTCCTGGATGTCCATGCGTATCATTAATAGATTTAAAGAAATCTATATCCATAGAGAGCAAAGAAAATTCATAATCTTTGTCTTGATTTAATTTATCAAAACATTCTTCAATCTTATCAAACACAACTTGTCTATTGAAAATGCCAGTTAAAGGGCAAGTTGTAGCTTTTAGATTTAATTCTTTCAATAGCTCTTGTTCTCTTGCTCTAAAGTATTTTGCCTCCAAACTAGCAATGGACTTAGCCATCAAGATGGTTCCATTTAAAGGTTTAGGTAAATAATCTGAAGCCCCTAATTTTATACATTTTGCAGTACTGTCAACGTCATTGAATGCGGATACCATAATGATTGGCATTTCATCTCTGTCATGACTTTCTCTAAATCTTTTCAATAGCTCTAACCCATTTATGTCAGGCAACATTACGTCTAGCAAAATTAAATCTGGAGTCTTGGCATCCACTTCCTTAATTGCAGTTGTGCCATCCAGAGCTACCCTACAAGAAAGTCCGTTTTGAGATAATCTCCTTTCTAAGACTTCACAATTAGTCTTATTATCATCAACAATCAATACATCTGATCCTTTGAGATATTCATCTACGTCTAAACTGTAATCAATATCCCCTAGTGACCTAAAGAGTGATTCTGCATTTTGAATTTGGCCTAGTTCCGAATCTTCAGCTGCTTTTTCTGTTAAATCGCCCTTAATGAAATCTACAAATCTTTCTATAGCAGTTTCTGTTTCTCTTGATAATGATAAAATTGTATTTAAGTCTTTTATACATTCTTCCGATAGATCGTCTTCAAAATCTTCAATAAGTATTTCGCTATAACCAATAATTGCATTCAAAGGTGTTCGAAGATTATGTCGTAGTTCTGAGTATTCTTTTGATGTTTTAGTCTCTTTGTTCAAGGCAGTGTTTTCTCTGAAAGCATCTTCGTACTGGCTTAAAAGTTTATCTTCAGCTTCTTTTATTTGATTAATTTCTGAACTTATTTCTAAGTCATTTTCAACCGCAAACTGTTCTACCAAATCAATGTACTGTTCGATAGCCTCAGCTGGGGCTGAAAATTCTTGTTTTATTTGCGCTAGTAATATTTTTTCAGCGCCTTTTGAAGGCTTTTCTACACTAACCATCAAAATTCCTCTTTAAATTCTTTTAGAAACTGCGGTCTGTGATGAAAATAACCTTGACCTTTATCACAGCCAAGCTTAAGAAAAGTTTCTTGCTGTTCTATAGTTTCAATTCCTTCAGCTAGCATATCTAACTTCATGTTGTCGCAAATAGTAACGACGAACCTTACAAGTTCTTGAGTATCTTCTTCTGAAACTGTCCTAGAGAAATCTTTATCCAGCTTCACCATTTTTATGGGCAAATCTCTCAAATAACTTAAAGATGAATAGCCTGCTCCGAAATCATCTAGGGCAAGAGGAATTCCATGCGCCTTGAGATTTTCAAAATATTCAGCTGCTCTAGAAATATCCTCAAGTTCTGCGGTTTCTGTAATTTCTAAACCTAGGTCTCCTGAATTGAGGTTATTTTCTTCTACAAAATCTAAGATAATTTTACAAAAGTTTTCCTGCATAGCTGTATAGGCAGAAACATTTAGGTAGACAGTGAAATCTAATTTTTTTTCTTTTTTAAATAAAAAGATTTCTTTAAGTTTTTGCATGGAAGCCAAAACCACTAATGAAAATAAACTTTCTCCTTCTACAAGAGGTATTAACTTATCATTTGGAATAATATCTCCATTTTCATCTCTAAGTCTGAGAAGAGTTTCAACACTTACCAAATCTCCTGAAGCAAGATCATATTGTTTTTGATAGGCCATATCTATCCGATCATTTTCTAGGCAGGAAATAGTATTTTTTAAAGCGTCTAAAGCCATCTCTGATTGAGCTAGAACCTCGATTAGAAAAAATGACTCTTCCTTGTCCAAAGGAATTTCATGAACTCTAGATCTTAATAAAAATTTTATTTTTCTTAGTGTAAGCTCAAGATCTGATTGAAAAGATGACCCAATAACCTCATTTTTTTTTGAAGCCCCATGAGAAATAATCGGTGCAATATTAATATCATTAATTTTTTTTGTATCAAATACATACTGAGCAGATTTATTCATCCATTCAACTCCTCCTTCCTTACAAAAAATTACATAAGGGCTGGGATGATGCTGAAGGGATTTGATTAAATATTTTGCCTGTTGATCTTCAATTATTGTCATCTTTTATTAACTCCTCTACTACTTCAACAAAACTATCGTTAAATGTACTCTGCATGAAAGACCAAAGTTTTAAGTGATATTTAGATTTAAAAAGTGTTTTGAAAGATCTTTTATAATTTTCCCACTCACCTTTATCGATCATCCCAATTGTATATTGATAATGTTGATTTTCTCTAGAACGTAACATTATGCTGAAATAGGACATATATTTGGCGTCTTCCTCGGGAGTTAATTCTTCGTCATTTCGAAGCTTTAATTTTATCTTCACCATGTTTTTTTTCATGCCTTCTAAAGCAATTTCTTGATGGCTGTCGGCAACATTTTGTCTGGCATTAGCTCTTGCCACTCTGTTTTGCTCTCTCATTTCTTGAATCAAATAATAAATTGAAGCTACGGCACCAATTGCTGCTAACGCACCAACAATACTATTAAGATACTCGAGAAAAAATTCCATTTTAAAAAATCAATGTTTAAGAATAATAGGTTTTTATAATATTTTAAAATTATTTTTACTATTTAAATTTAGGAACGTCATCAAAAGATGATCCTTTCTGATCTTTTAGAGAAATAGAAGTTGGATCAAAAGGAAGTTTTAAATTAATTATTTCATCATTAAATCTGAGGGTATATTCGTCTTTTGGATGCCAATATTCAGATACTTTATACATCACTGTAGTTTCATTAGCCAAAGATAAAAAGCCATGGGCAAAACCTACAGGTATAAATAATTGTTTTTTATTCTTACTAGAAATTTTGAATGCAGCCCAATCTCCAAAGGTTTTAGACGATTCTCTTAAATCTATAACTATGTCTAAAATTTCTCCAGAAAGCACACTTACTAATTTTGCTTGGGGATATTTATGTTGAAAGTGCATACCCCTAAAAACACCTTTTTTAGAGATGCTGAGATTATCTTGTACAAAATTGATATTTCTTTTTTTTATTAAATTCCTAATTTTTTTTAAATTAAAATTTTCTGAGAAACTTCCTCTATCATCCCTAAATTCATTTGAATTTATTATCACAATTCCATCTAAAATTTTTCTTTTCATATTAGTTAATTATTTTATTTAAATAATTTCCGTAAGAACTTGTTGAAATTTTTATAATTGCTTTGATATGTTTTTTCGAAATCCAATTATTTTTATATGCAATTTCCTCTAAACATGCGACTTTCTTATTTTGCTTGTTCTGTATCTTTGAAACAAAATTAGAAGCATTCAAAAGGCTTTCAAAAGTTCCACAATCTAACCAAGTTGATTTTTTATCTAACTCCGTAACGGAAAGTTTTTCATTTAACAAATAAGTTTGGTTAAGATCTGAAATTTCTAATTCTCTTCTTTTAGAAGGTTTCAGTTTTTTTGCTTCTAAGCTGACATTTTTAGGATAAAAATAAATTCCTGTTATAGCGTTATTGCTTTTTGGTTTAGAAGGTTTTTCAATTATTTTGTAAGGTTTATTATTCTTTTTCTCTAAGATTCCATATCTTCCAGGATCATTAACCGGATAAGTTAATACAGAAGCATTCAAAGTATCTTGGTCTGCTATTTTTAGTTTTGAGATAAGCTTTTCTCCGAAAAATAAATTATCTCCTAAAATCAAGCAGCTTGGATTTTCCTTCAAGAAATTTTTGCCTAAAATTAATGCTTCAGCAATTCCATTTGGTTTTTTTTGTATTTTAAATGATAAATTTATCCCCCACTTGGCTCCGCTGCCAAGTAAAGATTTGAATCTAGGCAAATCTTCTGGAGAGGAGATAATCAAAATATCTCTCATTCCAAGCTGCATCAGTATTGATAAAGGATAATAAATCATTGGCTTGTCATAAATAGGGAGAAGTTGTTTTGAAGAAATATCTGTTAAAGGGTGAAGACGAGATCCAAACCCTCCAGCTAAAATGATTCCTTTTCTTTTTGACATCAGATCAATTCAATATTGCTTCAATACTTTTCTTCCAGTTAGGCAAAGAAAGGGAAAGAACTTTCTTGAGTTTATCAGATGATAAGTGAGAAAATCTTGGTCTTTGAGCCTTAAAATTCATCTCATCCGTACTTACAGGAACTATATTTATTTTAGAAAATTTTGAATTAATTCCTTTTAATTCACTTAATTCTTGAGCAAATTTTGCAAATTCATACCAAGAGCCATAGCTTGGTCCTACAAGATTAAAAACTCCTTTTAAATTATCTTCTTCTTTAACTTCTATGAGATTTATGATTTTCAAGACTGCATCTGCTAAAAACCCAGAAAAGTTAAGAGAGGTTTTTTGATCACTTACTATCTTTAATTCGTCTTGTATTTCTGAAGCCGAAATTATTTTATAAATAAAATTATTTGGATTTTTAGATATAATCCCGCTGGTTCTAAATATTAAAAAATCTTCAGTATTTTCCTGAATAAGTTTTTCTCCAAGAAGTTTACTTTTGCCATAAATTGAAATGGGGTTAGGTACATCTTCTTCTGAATATGGCTGATCCTTCTTCCCATCAAACACATAATCTGAAGAGAAATGAAAAAGTTTTATTTTTTTTTCATAACAGGCTTGGGAGATAGCTTTTAAAGCTTCGCCATTAATAAGCTCAGCTAGATTAATATCTATCTCTGCTTGCTCTACATCAGTGTAGGCAGCTGCATTAATTACATACTTTGTTTTATGTGAAAGAAGGTCTGAGATTTTTTTTGGATTTAAGAAATCAAATTTTCTTTTGTTTACACTTTCTATGGAAAACTGATTTTTTAAAGCTTCTTCAAGGGACTTACCTAATTGTCCTTCTGATCCGAGAATTAAAACTTTATCCTTTCTGTTATCTTTTGGAGGCATCATTTATTTTTAAATACCACTCAATAGTTTTTTTTAAACCCGAGTCGAAATTTTCTTTAGGAGACCAGCCAAGATGACTCTTAATTTTTGAGATATTCAGACCATATCTATAATCATGGCCAGGTCTGTCTTCAACAAAAGTTATTTGATCTAAATATGATTTTCCATCCTTTTTCGGAGAAATTTTATCCAAGATGTTGCAAATTTTATTCACGACTTCGAGGTTTTTTAATTCATTTTTTCCTCCTATATTATAGGTTTCTCCTGTTTTTCCAGATTCTAAGATTAAAGACAAAGCATCACAATGATCTTTTACGTAAAGCCAATCTCTAATATTAGAGCCATCACCATAAATGGGTAATTTTTTTCCTTGCAAACAAAAGCTAATCGTCAGCGGGATAAGCTTTTCTTCATTTTGAAAAGGGCCATAATTATTAGTGCAATTAGATGTTATAACTGGAAAGCCATATGTCTTATACCAAGCTCTTGTTAAATGATCTCCTGATGCTTTAGAAGCTGAATAAGGACTATTAGGAAAATAAGGACTTTCCTCTATTGACTGAGGTTCGTTTTTTTTTAAAGAACCATATACTTCATCGGTTGATATTTGAATAAACTTGAAACTATCCTTTTGTACTCCGTTTAACTTTTCGAAATAATTTAATGAATTTTTTAATAAAACATGAGTGCCTAAGATGTTAGTCTCTATGAATGTATTAGAGTCCAATATAGACCTGTCGACATGACTCTCAGCAGCAAAATTTATAATTGCTCTTGGCTTATACTTTTCTAGCAACGAAGTAACTAATGAAGAATCCTCAATGGAGCCTTTTTCAAAGAAATATTTATCAGATTTATTTAAAGTTAATAGGTTATTTTGGTTAGCTGCATAAGTGAGCTTATCTAAATTTACGATAGGCTCATCTTTTTCGTTAAACCAGTTAATTATAAAATTAGCCCCAATAAAACCAGAGCCGCCGGTAATAAGAATCATTTTTTTTCTTCTCTTATTCCATTAATTACACCCTTAAAAAAAGCAAGGTATTTGGATCTTTTTCTATGAGAATAAATCATTTCTAGTGAAAAAAGTTGAAAAAATGCCAAAAAGATACATTTAATTTTATAATTTTTAATATTATATTTTCTCATTGCATAAATTCTTGATTTTCCCATATGAAATCCCTTGAGAGCTGCAATGTAAGAACTTCTTGGTGATGAGCTTCCGCTTTGATGACTTATTAAAGCCTTAGGGTAATATATCAGCGGTCCAATTTCCTTTTTTAATCTCAAAGATAGATCATCATCTTCATGATATAAAAAAAAATTTTCATCAAAGCCTCCTACCCTTAAATAATTTTCTTTTTTAATAAAGATAGCAGCTCCTCCCATAATAGGTATTTCACTCGATTCATCGGGAGGTTTTTTTAACCATAAGTTCTTTTTCAATAAAATTGAACGGCGCTTAAAATCTTCTCTATTTTTTTTTCCAATAATTTTTGGAGCAAAGGCAGAAGCTTTTGGAATCTCATTTACTGCGCTTAATAAATTATCGATACATTCTTTGTGCAAAATAGTATCGGGGTTTATCAAAAATATATAATCTTTAGTAGCAACTTTAACTCCAATATTGCAAGCAGAGCCAAATCCCTTATTTTCAACGTTTATTATTTCTTGGTAATTTTTCGGTTTTTTTATATCTTCTAAATATAAATTCGATGAATTGTTAACTATTATTAATTCTATATTCTCAGGCAGAGATGGTAATAAAGCAGATAAAGCTTTTTCGCTTTTGAAACTAACTACAACTACCGAAACATTTGAACTATCTGTCACAATTGGACTTAAAATAAATACGGTATGAGTCTTGCTTTAACTTTTTTGCAGTAGTCTTCATAACCTTCCAAATCATTTAGAAGAGTTTTTTCTTCAATGTTTATTCTTGATCTCAAAGCAATTACAAGAAAAGTTAAACTCAACAGAAGGGAAAGATATGTTCCGAGCCAAATATTTACCCCAGTTATAAAAAAAATGAAGCCGGTATACATAGGATGTCGCACTAAAGAATAAATTCCTGTATCTACAACTTTCTGACCTCTTGTTTCTTGAATGTTAACTGTAGTTTCGGCAAATTCATTTGCATTCATAGATGCCATAACCAAAAACATACCAAGAATATAAATTACCAGTCCTATATTTTTAGTTACGTTTTCAAAAACAGGTGACAAATTTAAATGAAATATATCGATTGGCGCCAAACTAAGGCCAAGGATAATCGCGGAAAACATTAGCGCAGTTGCCAGTCTGTCCTCTTTCGGTTGAGCCTCTGAGTCATAATTCATTCGAGCTTCTATACTTGCCGGTTTAAAAATGAGTAAGTATGAAGAGGCCAGTATGGTTATTGAAAAGTGAATTGATAGAAACAAAAATGCGTCTGGCCAATTTAAGGTAAGGCCAGGTAAGAATAAAAAAACACCTAATAATAAAGTTTGAAATAGAATTCCAAAAAAAGTTTTAATCCATAAGATCATAGGTCAGCAGTTTAAGTTTAGATAGTTTGAGTGATCATGATCAAAATCGATTTTATTTGGATCAAAACTAATTCTGTAAAGCCTTTGAGAAAAATCTATTGTTTCAACCCTGCTTTGTTTTATTTCTAACTTAATTTTTTTATTATTTAGGTACTTTTGCCAACAGTTTTTTTTATTCAATGATTCTTTGTAATAGCTTAAATAGGCATTTTCAATAATTATTTTATTTGCTTCTGCTCTTGCTTGAGCATTGGGAAATTCAAAACTTTTATCTATCTTAAAATCAAAACTATATTCAGCTGTTAAGCTTACTGACGAAAAGATAATAAGAATTAGGTTAAAAGTCCTCTTCATCATCTCCAGAAGAACCTCCAGTAGTATATCCGGATTCCTCTGACCAAGTACTTTTAGATGATCCGCTGTTTGAACCTCTTTCTTTACTAGCGTCTCTACTTCTATTTGCAAAGTCAGCTCCTGATGGAGTCCAAGTAAGAATTACCCCAACCATAGGACTTTTTGTATCAGGATTTTCTACAGTCCATCTTCCCCACTCACTTACTCCAGAAACAGTTAATCTTGAACTTGCATTCATCCTATCTTCAGAATTCCTTTCAGAGTAGTACTCCTTAAGATCGCTATTAGCAAATCCTGTAGCAACTTCAATTTGCTGTAATTTGTTTTGTACGGCTATGTTTTCATTACTTAACTGAGCTATTTGAGCTCTAGCTTTTGCAGTTGCAACATTAAAAGCGAAACCTAAGGAAGTTGAGTCACTTCTTTGAGAGCCGGCTTGAGCATAACTGATAATACCCATTTCACCTTTTTCATTTCTTGCAATGTGGGCTCCAAACATACCTAATAATTCCATCAATCCTTCTTGTGATTTATGGTTTGGGATACGTCTACTAAAAGGCTTACTGGGTTTTAACCCTGTCATAATTGATAAGTTTCCCGAAGCAAGAGCATCAGCCTGTTTGGAAGTTTTTTCTGAATACCCAGCAACTACACATACTCCTGTTTTAGACTTATTAGTATGTACAGTCTTCATGCCTTTTATTTCGGCTTGAGCAGCTGACTCGATTGTTTGACTAAAGCTACTTTGGTCCGTAATTTTATTTATTTCTTCCTCTAAAATTTTTGCAGCTTCAGCTTCAGCTAAATTATCATCTTCTAGTTTTTGTTTCGTTTCATCGCTTAGCATCGAGTCAAGTTTTTGATTTATCAAAAGCTTTGTTTTTTCGAACATAGATAATTCATCGCTATTAGTATTATTGATTAACTTATCTTTTTGTTCAGCTTCTCTTTCTTCTAGCAAAAATTTAGGGGGGGTACCAGATTTAACTCTTTCGATCATAGAATTTTTGATATCCGACTTTATCTTCAAGCTCCAGGCTTCTGCTAACTTCCTTTTTGCCGATAGAGCTGCTACAGCATATGCTGTTTGAATTGAATCAATATAGGCCATATTCTCACTAGCATTTGATCCTTTGGGTGCTTTTACAGAACTTTCTCCCATAGCAAAGAATGTCTCAGCTCCGCTTCCAAGAATTTGAAATCCTTCTTGCCAACCTTTTTTATCTAAATAATTGCTACAAGCTCCTCCAGGTGTGGGTAATACCTTCAAAGTAAAGCTCCCGGATTCATCATCTGCAATCTCTTCACTGATAGTAAGTGATGTAAAAAAAGCAATTAAAATTAATATAGCTCTTGTTTTTGATTTATAAATGTTCATATCCTTATCCTTATTAAATGTTTCTAATATAAATTCTCAAAATCTTTTTCTATTTGTTTTCTTACTTCCTTGGTCTTTTTCTGTAAAGCTTGTTTTTTACTTGAATTATTTAACCTTAAAATATACATCTTTGGTTTGAAATCTTTCCCTAGATCCATATTTGCATTTGTTAAAGTGGCTTTTCCTTTTGATTGTTTAGGAGAAACTTGGACAATTTCAACAGTTCCTATCTTTGTTTCGCTTTTGCCTAAGGATTCCTTGGTATAAGCATCTTTGACTTTTTTTCCTAACTGCATCAAATCAAAAACCTGACCAACTGAAACAACATCGCCCCCTGTATTGAGATCAAGATTTATCTTATTTGAAACCCCAGTTATCATTATCGGATAAATTGCATTTAAGACAGTAAAACCAACTCTATCGCCAACTTTCTTCGAAATTGTAAATATGTCACTTCCTAGGCTTAAATCTAAATCCTTGGGATTGATTCTCAAAGAAGAAGAAAATTTAATTTGACCTGTAGCGGTATCAATTATTCTTATATTTGTAGCAATATTGCCTGCCAGGTATTCTAGAACTCGATCAGAAGTTTTCATCTTTCTTTCTGCCTTTCGAAGACGAATAGAGTTGAGATTCCCAACAAGAATCATATCTGCAAATAACTCCTGACCCAACTTAGCAAGTTCTTTAACAGGCATGTTTTCTGATGTATTCAAAGTATTTCTCTCTGCCTCTGAAAATCCTTGAAAAGATCTATCCAAAACAGTGAATTTCCTACTTTGGACAAGGAAATTTGAAATCGCACTAGAGACTTCATATGCAGCAACATCTGGATTCAACTGACCTTCAGCAGTTTTGCAACAACCTTGCCTGCCTATTAAATCAATAACAGCAATTCTTTTACGATTAGCAGATTTTGAAGTTTTGAATCTTGCTATTTGAGCAGAAATTTCTGCCATCCAAAGTCCTGTTGAGTCATCTTTAGCATTAGAAATAATTGAGTAACTTTCAACTACTCCCTTTGTTTTTGATTTTATTGACTCTTTAAAATCCCTGCTAGCAAGATAATCTGATTTATCATTACTAGTAGTACTTTTTTCAGAAGTTGTAAGTAAAGTATCAGAATCGATGGATCTACCATTTACTTGTCCAATGGCCTGAGTCAATGCTGAATTCAGAGCCGACTCAGGACCATCGCCATAGCCTTTTGTGTTCACAGAGACTGTTTCAATTTGCGCAAGAGAGATGCTTGCAAAAAAAGAAATAAAGATTGCGAATACTGATACTTTAATCATCGGAAAGGTTTATCACCACTGACTTACGATTGCAGGATCCACACCTTGCTCTTTTGCTTTTTTTGATAAATCTTTTGTATTCACTTTATTTTTTTTAGCAAAAGCAAAAAGATTTTTCGAAGATGATCCTAACTTTTTAAATAATTTAGGTACCTCTTTTCCTGTTTTAATTCCTAAGTCGAACTGTTTTTTAATCTTAATTATCTGCATAGGGTTTCTAACACTCTTGATTTCATCTGCTGAAGCTTTAATAAAGTCTGGCGCTATCTTAGCCATTTTGGCCATTGAAGCTAAGCCTGCGATGTAAGGCAACATGCCATCAGCTAAATCTTTTTTTCCTTCAGCTGTAAGCTCTTTGCCAGATGACATAAATTCATCCATCTTCTCAGAAGCTTCTGCACTTGCCTTGAATTTTATATCAAGATTTTTGTCATTTTCCGAAGGCTCTTGGTCGCCTAGCTTTCTCAATTTATTAGCTTCTTTTTTGAGACCAATAGCATCCATAAATTTTGCATCGGCTTTTAGAAAAGAAGCCATCGCAACACCCATTCCTAAAATTAATTCTCCCTGAAGTTGTAAAGCGTTTCCTCCGCCAGATGAGTCTCCTCCTCCCATAGCATCTTTTAATCCGCCAAGGCCGCCAAGTTGAGCATGGCCAAGTGATGACATCAATATTGCAGATGCTAAAAGTAAAGATTTACATAAAGTTTTCATTTTTTTTCTCCTAAATTTAAGTTTTTTACATTTTTTATCACACAAAATTTTATATTTGTGTAAATAATCCCTCTATCGCTGTTTTGGCTGCTTTCTTTAAAGCAACCGATTGAGCCTCTTCTTGAGTTTCTGCAACTGCGTTATAGGATTCATTGGCAGTTGCTAAAACATAATTTCCATCCATAGTTGCTTCGTAAAGCTCTATATTCACTATTGCAGTTACCCTTGGTAAGCCTGATTGTTGATCTACTCTTGCTTCGCTAAGATCTATAGAGCCTAGGACAATGTATCCATATGCTCCAATATCCATGGAAAAGGTTTCTAAGTTAGCTAGGCTTTCAAAAGAATAATTTCCTTCTGTGAGAAACTCATTTGTTAATTCATTTAAAAAGCTTGAATCTAATCCCTCTCTTTGAGAAATTGCTACTAGATTCTGAGGAAATACCGGCCTCATCTTGAATCTTCTCAGTGCTCGTGTCGCTGAAGCTTGTGCATCTTGTCTATTTCCCATTTTATAAATCAGTTTAGAAGCAGTGGTACTTCCACCTTTTATTTTCGCTGTTTTAGAAACCGATCTTTCTGAGATTGAAGCTGAGCTGTCATCTACATCGCTTACCTCATCTCCCACAAAACTAGATCTAGTTTCATTAACATCAGCTCTTCTTGCATCAATTCTTGCGTCCACCATCCTTGGATACAAAAGGATTAATGTTTTTTGTCCAGCAAGAGCTCCTTGTTTTGAAGTATTTCCGGTAGCTTTTGTTAAAAAACGTTTAAAAGCTCTATCATCGACAGTCAGTCTTACAATCAACTCATAAGTTTTGCTAGATTTATTACATTCTTGGTTTAGAACAGACATGTCTAAAATAAATTCATCAAGATTTTCTAAAATTTCATCTTCATTGTCGTCATAAGTATCGATGACATCGTCTTCCTGTTTACTTACAAACCTTCTCCAAGCTTTTTTCTTTGCTTTTTCCATTGTTGCCTCATGCAAGCCTTTATCACGAGGTTTATTTTTGCTACAACCTTTAGAAAAAGAATTAAAGCCCGTTCCTTTTACGACAACTTCTGTACTTGCAAAGCTTGGAAAAAATCCTATACTCAACATGCTTAACGAAAGAAAGAAAATTCTTATTTTATTTTTCATAGCCCACCTTATTTAAAATAGTTTTTGCAAAGTTTCTAAATTCTTTTGATGAGATCTCTGAGCTTTTTTTTACCCACTTAGCGTTTTGTTTAATTAAATTTCGACTTAGCTCTCTCATTCCCCTTTTTGCTGTTTCATCAAACTCTTCCCAGTCATTTATGATATCACTCTTAAGATATTGCCTTGCCGTAGTTTGATTAAATGGAATAGTTGCAAGAACTTTAAAGTCTTCCGGCTCTTCCCCAAGGACTACGCCAAACTTAATCCCAGAGTAAACAAACCAGAGACTGTCTTGAAAAGTATCTTGCTCTTCTCCAATTACTTTCCTATAGCCTCTCACTGCATAGTCAAAACCAAAGCTTAATTCGGGTTTTTTTAAATTTAAAGCCTCCGCCGAATTTGAAAATGTCGTACCAATTTTCAGTGTTAAGCCTTCTCCCTCATAAAATGGAACGATTGAGATTTTTAAATCTTGACTTAACCATTTTGAAAATTCTGAACCAAGCCATTCTCTAAATTCTTTCCCTGGAGGACTTTTACTTGAAATATAATCTTGATGAGCAGGAAAATCAGAATTCCCAGCGAGCTGACTTTTTGCATAATCAGTTAATACAATACTTCTAACGCCAATAGGCTGACTTCCTTTGGAATAAATATTTTCTAAATTTATTATATTGTTAAGTTGTTCTTGGAGCATGCCGTCAGAAGAAATATTAGAAGACAAAAATAAATCATTGAGCTTAATTGAGCTGATATCTTTAGATATATCTGTTCCCCATAAAATATCTGCAAATCTAGCAGCATGAAATTTAGGTTTCTTTGATGAATAATTACAAAGTTTTTCTTTATCATCGTCAATAAATACTCTTTTCATTGTGCTGGGAAAGGCTTTGAGTATTTTTTTATCATCAAGTGAATAAAGTACTACTTGAGAACCTAGGAGATATGTTCTGTAACATAGCGATGTCCCGTCTAAAGGACTTTTACCTCTATAGTTAGAAAATACTTTTTCTGAAGTTATTGCCAAAAGAATGCTATTTAGACCTTCATCACTTGATTTATTTTCAGAGCCTCCGATAATTATTTTCTCATTTCCAGAAAACTCTTCTGACAAAAGTTTTGCTAAATTTAAATCTTTCTCTAGAGATGAAATGTTAGGGTATTCAGAGGAAATTTTGTCAGCATCAACAAAATAGCCTATGCCGCTCCAAATAACAGGATCTGGGTTAGAAAGTATTAAATTTCCAAAAGAGAACAAAACTATCCCAAAAAAAACTCTCATTGAATCTATTATTAAGCTACTTCTTTAAAAAAGAATCAATAACTAATTGTGTTTTTTTAAAAAGTTGTAAACTGCTTCTTGAAAAATATCATTTTTGTCTCCTGCTACCATATGTGCAGCATTTTCAATCTCTTCAAATTCTGCATGTTTTACTTTTTCTAGAAAAAAATTCTTATCTTCGTCTGTTAAAACATCACTTAAAGCTCCTCTGATTAATAAAGTTGGTTGTTTTATATTTATAGCTGCTTCCTCTAATGGTTTAAAATACTCTTTATTATTTTTCTCTTTTCTTCCTGCTAAAAATTTAGGATCCCAATGCCAATAAAATCTATTGTCATCTTTTTTTCTTAAATTTTTATTAAGCCCTGATAAATCTTTTGGTTTATTACGATGAGGTAAAAACTTAGAAATATGATCAGCAGCCTCCTCTAGAGAACCAAATCCATCTTGAGCAGAACTCATAAAGTTAAGAATCTTTTCTGACCCTTCTTGATTTGGATAGACTCCAATGTCCACCATGATTAAGGTTTTACAAAAACTAGATAGTTTTTCGTCTCCTACAAATAATAAAGAAGTCATGCCTCCCAAAGAAGCACCAACTAGGTTGGCAGGTTTATTCAGAGCTTTGAGCAATGCTGCTAAATCTTCTTTATGATCTTTTATGCTGTAATGTCCTGCTTTAGACCAAAAACTGTTTCCATGTCCTCTGAGGTCGTATGTAATTACATAAAACCCTTTAGCAGAAATAATCTCGGCAGCATTATCCCAGGCAAATCTTGTCTGTCCCCCGCCATGAAGAAAAATAACAAGAGGATTTTTCTCGTTTCCAAATATTGATGCTGCTAGATTGTTCCCGTCAGAGATTTCAAAAACTTTTTCCATTGAAATTTAGAACCACTCTGTAACGAATTCAGAAGTATCCATTTCAGGAATTTTTTTTTGTTTTCCAGTAGCTGTTCCAACATAGAGATAACCAATCACTTTTTGGTTATCTTCTAACCCTAGATATTTTGAGATTTTTTCATTTAAAGCAAATACTCCCGTTCTCCACATCCCGGCATAATTAAGAGCGTGTAAAGCAAGTAATATATTCTCTGCAGCTGCCGCAGTAGAAAACATTTGTTCTATTTCAGGAACTTTTGGATGAACCTTTATTTCAGAAATTAAAATAATAATCATCGGCGCACGAAAAGGAGCTTCTTTATATTTCTGTAAAATCGCTTCTGATACTCCCTCTATATTTTCCTTTGCATAATTTATAAAAATAGAGGAAAGTTTTTCTAAGCCCTTTCCAGTAACTTGAATAAACCTCGAAGGTCTTTGCCAAGCATGATCAGGAGCCCTAAGAGCAGCCTGATAAATTTTTTCCATTTCTTTTTTTGATGGATAAGGTTTGGCTAATTCTCTTGGAGAGTTTCTGTTTAAGATATTTTTTAAAGCTTCATTCATTTTTCTTTAACCTTCTTTATATCCAATCATCTTATCCCAAATTTTAATTCGATCTTCTGAGATGCCAGCTTCAATCACATCACTGCGAAATCTTTTATAAGAATATGGATACATTAGTTTTTTTGTATTGAAAA